>Ga0247842_10000856_pt1 | contig 57420 bp, 49 predicted proteins | sample LaCruzMarch2015__3_FD_192411 | JGI IMG/M metagenome (GOLD analysis project Ga0247842, IMG submission 192411) | Freshwater microbial communities from meromictic Lake La Cruz, Castile-La Mancha, Spain - LaCruzMarch2015_19m | ecosystem: Environmental > Aquatic > Freshwater > Lake | place: Spain... | reverse complement strand
CGATGAAGAAAAGTAAATCCATCATAAGGCTAAGTGAAAATAATCCCCTTCACAACATCCTGCCATTTATCGCAGTCAGCCAACACGGTGATTTTTACATATAGGTTTTCTTATCAGGAAATAATCCAAGAATTGTTTGATGGGGAATCATCAGGGAAAGGGGATTGTCCCTTAGCGGGATGAAACCAAATTTTTCGTAGAAAGCTGCAACATTCTGGTTCTTCGCATCTACGAACAAGCCAACAACGCCTGCGGTGTTCCTGATGGCGGCGGCCACCCGATGCAGGGCATCAACCAGAAGAAGTCGGCCGTAATTTTTACCCTGGCAGCTTTTGTCAATGGCCAGCCTAGCCAGTTTGACGGCAGGGAGATGTGATTTTGGAAGCTTCTTCCCATGTTTAGCCGGTACTTCTGACAAGTCCACCTCCAAAAATGAGAGTGTAAAAAAACCAAGAATTCTTTTGGAATCCGCCGATATTATCAGTATATAGGTGTTGGCAATCCCCTTTTTCAAATGCTGGTCTGCCGTCTTTTGTAAGTATTCGTTGAGGGCCGGTTCTCCACAGTTAAAGGCATCGCGGTCATGGCGATCGGTGTCCAGTAGGCAAATGATTAAATCCCTGTTCATATCAATCTCGGGATTCTACAAGTCGTTTGTGGGCGCGAACAGCTTCCTGCAACTTCTTGTTCGGTGCAGGTGGTTTTGTCAATGCTTCAATGAAAACTTGTGCATCCTGTGACGAGAGTCTAACCATTTCCATAAGTCTTCTTGGGCAAACCTGACAAGATCAAGAATCTTAGTGATGCAATCAACCAAGCTCTGGTTAGCAGGAAGTGAGAATCGGACAAGATTAGTCAGGTTATTGACAATTCGTCAGGGAACCATTACTTATTGAGAAATCATTTTTGTATGGTTACCACTGAATTCCCTTACTCGCTGAAATAATTAGACAATATGTTATTATGCGCTATGGCATGATGTCTGCATAATTACATTTAATCCGTAATGGCTCACCAACCATATTGCAAGCAAGGATACACCCAGGAGGTACATCTGATGAAGTATGAGATTCAGAAAGGAGATCCGATTGGCCAGGTAACGAAACTTCTCGGCGTTAGTTGGGATGAATTTCGAAAGTTGAATCCCCATGCCGTTGCTCAGTCCAAGAATACGGGGAAATGGTTCATTAAAGAGGGCAAGACTGTTGAAGGCCCTGGTTCCTTCCAAGACAAGTTGAACGATGCCCATGGGGAATTAAAAGTAAAGCCGCCGTCTCATAATGTCAACAACAAACAGTTTGTTGAATACACCATCAAACCCGGGGACAGCCTATGGAATCTATCCAAGGAAAAATTTCAAGTACCTGTTGATATGATCATTAGAGATAATGGGATGCTGAATCCCAAGGCTCTTCAAGTTGGTCAAAAATTGCGAATACGTGCGGAATCGTTGCCATTGCAAAAAATGGAATCGCCGTCGTCGGAAAAAAAGGAACCTGTTGTCGCAAGTTGGTATGGCGAACAATATCATGGCAAGTTGATGTCTAACGGCAAGCCATTCGATATGCATAAAGACACAATTGCTCATCGTGATTTACCTTTGGGAACTCGTGTTCAGATAGAAAATCCTGTAACGGGTAAGGTTGTGGATGCTATGGTGACGGATCGAGGACCATTCATCAGCGGGCGCGACGTAGATCTATCCTATGGTTTGGCCAAGAAACTCTCCGTGGTGGGAAAAGGGATCAGCAAACTTTTCATGAAGGTATTGTAAAATCTGCAAAGTTAAAAGACGAGAATCGTGTTTATTACCATGCAAATGCTACCCATCCCAATTCCGAATTTACCATGCTTAGGGGGAAGCCTTGAATAGTATCAAAGCGAGAGTTGGGGAGGCGGTCCAGATCAATGATAGTATGTTGAAACGTGCTTATTTCTGAGCTTGTGTTTTTCAGTGTGATTGGCATAAATAGGATGAGATGAGACTGAAAGCAGAAATACTGGTCCCCCGACTGGGTGATTTCCTAGTACAAAGAAAGCTGATCACGGAGTCAAATCTCCAGGAAGCTCTTGAGTTCCAGCGAGCCTTTGAGCAAGTGGGATCCAATCGATCGCTTATTGGACAGACCCTTATCTCCTTGGGCTTTATTGACCGAGACACTCTTGACGGCGTCGTAACAGAACAAGTTATGGAATTGCATCAAGCCCTGGTAGATACCAATAAAAATCTGGAAAAAATGGTTGAGGAACGTACGGCGGAACTTGCCTTGGCTTTCGATAAAATATCAGAATTGAGTAAGCTTCAGATTCGCTTTGTTTCAAATATCTGTCACGAGTCTCGCACCCCTCTTTACCATATCATGGGCAATCTGGAGCTGCTTGTGGACGAGGATATGGGGCCCCTGAACGACGATCAGCAAAAATCACTAAAAGTTATTAATAGAGCCGCCGAACGTTTGCATGTTCTCATAGAAGACCTGATCCTTTTTACGGCCACCAAGGAGGCTCCTCTGAAGCTGCGCATGGAGGTCGTTTCCGTTCAGTCCATATGTGAAGTTGCCGTGACGCAAATTAGGGAAGCCGCTATCAAGGCACAAATTGATCTACAAATAGACTGTCAGGCCCGCAACGCGCAAGTGCGGGGAAACTTCGACCGCCTGTTATGGGTTATCCGACATTTGCTGGATAACGCAGTAAAGTTTACACCGCCCAACGGTTCTGTAATCATCCGGACCCGGGAAGAAAACGACACCGTTATCTTTACCGTTGAGGATACGGGGATTGGTATTGCCGCAGAGTTTCACGATGAAATCTTTGCCCCCTTTCGTCAGCTCGATGAGGCTATGAACAGGAAATATGGTGGCATGGGCTTGGGACTCACCCTGGTCCGCAAGATCATAGAGGCGCATGGGGCAGTCATATCCGTGTCTTCAGATCTGGTCAGGGGAAGTTCTTTTTCTTTTTCCCTGCAGAAGGCTTCATCGTAAGCACCATCCCATCGTATTTCCAATAACACAACGGTTTTGAAATCAACGATGTCATTATAGAGCTAAATCTCTTATGAAACTGTTAATATTTTCCAAGATCGGCTGATCTTCACTATCGTTCTGTCCCAGCTTAAATTTTAGGCCAAGAAGCATTCTGTCTTTGTCTCTCCTAATATTCCTGATCTCACTTTGAACTACCATTGCTTCATCATGATTTGAAGAAAGAAAAAGAGATAGGGTAAGTGATTGTCCAACATTAACTTCCGGGGAAGTTATACCTTCAGATACGGAACACTCAAAGCTGCAACCGGCGGAACTTATATCCGACACATAACCATCACAAATTCCGCATTTCAATTCCGAATATATATCTCGCAAATTCGCCGGTACCCAGCAGGTAATCCTTTCCTTTTTTCTCAGATTGATGATTTCTATAGAGTCGGGATAGTCAATGATATGTAATCTGAACGGTTCTTTCAATAAGCCTATCAAGGTGGACCGAAAGGCATAAATCTTGCCGGCGTGAAAGTAATGCACGCTTATATGATTTTTCTTGAATAATTTATCGTTAATTTCCGGTACGTTTGGCAGTTTGAAAATAAAATATCGACCATATTCCATACCGATTAGGCTACTTTTAAAAATTCCGATGCCATCGATGCTGATCTGAAATAACAGGCCGAAATTTAATCCGGGACATAAAGGATCACTTTGACGTAATTCAGTTTTCTTCTTGGGAAGCATAGTTCGCCCTTTTTTTGATTTGAGTAGACCGGTTTCTCTCTATGTTTATGGCATCTTGTCTGGTTTCATAACATCAGTGATGGACACGTCCGTTCTTCAAGGCACTGCAAAAGCTAAGTTATGCGAACACCATACACAAAAACATCATGTATGACAAAAAGTATTTATGCTACACGAGACAAGAGATACAACAGCTATATTTACCCGAATGTTAAACGTAAAATACATGTTGATTTGTATTCGCAGGTACGTTAATAAAATCTATGCTTTCTCGTTATTAGTATTTGGAAAGGATTAATATTTATCTATGGCGATAATAACAAGTAGAAATTTTACCAATAAGTCAACATCAATATTGGATTTGCGAGGTAAAAAGGTATTAATTGTCGATGACTTTTTTAACTTCAGGCTGAACGTGAGAAACATGATTTCATTTTTTCGGCCAAAGGATATCGACGAGGCCGCAACCGGCGACGACGCCGTCGATAAAATATCTCGGAACAAATATGACATTATTCTTTGTGACTACAATCTCGGTACCGGTAAAGACGGGCAGCAAGTGCTTGAAGAAGCCAAGTTCAATAATTACATAAATTACGCCACGATATTTATGATGGTTACGGCGGAAAATACGATGGAGATGTTCCTGGGCGCTTTGGAATATGAACCTGATGATTATCTAATGAAGCCCTTTACCAGAGATACCTTGGAAAAAAAGATAAATGGTCTCATTGCCAAGAAAGAAGTCCGCAAAGCTGTAGATCAGGCCGTTGCCGCCGGGGAATATGAAAAGGCCTTGGGGTTATGCAACGAGCTGATTGATAACAACTCAAAGCATTTAGTCGAGCTAATGAGGTTGAAGGGCGAGATACTCACAAAGTTGGGCGATTATGGGCAAGCCGTAAGTTTTTATAAGGAAGTAATCAACATGGGGCGCTTCCCCTGGGCAGTATTGGCGCTCGGAAAGGTAACTTATCTGTCAGAGAATTATGATGAGGCCTTGCGAATATTCTCTGATTTAATCAAGAGCAACGACAAATTAATGCCTGCCTATGACTGGCTGGCAAAAACCCTTCAAAAACTAAACAAGAATCGTGAAGCCCAGCAAATATTGGTTAATGCAATCGCCATTTCCCCCAAAGCTATTCAGCGCCAAAAAGAGCTGGGTGATTTAGCCTGCCGGAATGAAGATCTTGTTATGGCCGAAAAAGCGTTCAAAACCGTGGTGAAGCAAGGTAAAAATTCGTGTTTCAAGAGTCCGACAGACTATACAAAATTGGCTAAAGTCCTTACGGAAAGGGAGGCCGGAGAAGAAGGGTTGTTGGTGTTAAAAGATGCGAATAAAGAATTTGTTAATGATCCCAAAGCTGCCGTACAATTTGCCCTTACCGAAAGCCTGGTATATAAGAAGCTGAATCGCGTTGAAGATGCAAAAAGGGCCACCGATAAGGTCATGTCTATTCTTAATTCGGGATCTGATAAAACATCCGCCGGTTTTGAACTCGATATGGCCAAAGCCCTTTTTATTCAAGGTCATGGCGATGAGGCGCGGGAAATAATCCGGCGGGTTATACAAAGCAACCATGAGGAAGACGATGTCCTCGAAAATATCCAGATGTTCTTCAAGGATCTCGAACTGGAGGATGAAGGGCATAAGATGATCGACGAGGCTGTTGAAGAGGTCGTCGTGCTAAATAACGAGGGTGTTCGCCTGGTTAAGGAAGGCGAACTTGTCAAGGCCATTGATTACTTCAGAAATGCAGCGAAGCGGCTTGATCAAAACAAGGTAATTAATGCCAATGCCGCCAATTCAATGATCGTATTTATGAATAAAAATGGGGTCAGAAAGGAGTATCTTGAAGAGGCAAAGAAGTATCTCGATCGGGTAACAGAGATAGATCCCGAGTATCGTGATTTGACTGCACTATTATTGCTTTATAAGCAGTTGCTAAAGGGAACTTCAAGATGAATGACAATGTAGAAATGACCTTTGCAGATATTCTTGCATCTACGATTCATGATACGAAAAATTCCCTTGGTCTGCTTTATAATACGATAGAGGAAATCATCATTCATTGTCAGGGGGAGGAATGTCAAGATCATCGAGATTTCTTCCCGCTCCAGTATGAGCTTAAGCGCCTCAATAGCGGTCTGATCCGCCTGTTAACTCTTTATAAATCTCAAAAAGGGCAGCTTTGCATCAATATTGATTATCACTCCGTTTCAGATTTTCTCGAAGATACGATAATCCAGAATGCGCCGCTCCTTGAATCAAAAGGAATAGAGATAAATTTGGATTGCCCGGAGAATCTATGTTGGGTTTTCGACAGTGGTCTTGTAACAGGGGTGATAGACAACGTGCTTAATAACGCTTATCGTTACTCGAAGGATAAAATCAGCGTCACCGCAGCTCAGGAAGGAGGTTATTTAGCGATCCTTATTGAGGATGACGGCCGGGGCTACCCTGAAAATATGCTGATCAATGATGATCCTACCGCCGGTTGTGGCCGCGGTGTCAATTTTGATACTGGCAGCACGGGTCTTGGTCTCTATTTCGCGACGCTGGTTGCTGGATATCATATTCATAACGGTCAAAAAGGCTTTATTAAGATGACCAATGGTGGTCGATATGGGGGAGGTGTTTTCTCTCTTTACCTGCCTTAATCCCAGCTTAAAGTCTTGACCTAATGTCCTGTCGCAATTATTTCGTGACAGAGTCTTAAGTTTTTTCAGGCGAAGAGAGCATCAGCACAAATCTCTCAAAGACATCCCGCTGAAAGTGGTGGAGCATTTCCTTCTGCATTATCCGGAGGGCCTCAAAGGGGGCCATCCTCGGCTTATAGGGGCGAACGGAAGTCAAGGCGTCGTAGATGTCAGCTATGGAACAGATGCGCCCGTAAGGATGAATATCATCGCCTTTAAGACCTGAAGGATAGCCGGAACCATCGTATCTTTCGTGATGCTGAAGGACAATAATGTTGCTTTCTTTGCTAAGCTTATCGGTTTCATTCAGGATTTGAAAGCCGAAGTCCGGATGGCGCCGCATATCTTTCCATTCCTGATCAGTCAATTTTCCCGGCTTGGTAATTATCGATTGATCAATCCGCACCTTGCCAAGATCATGCAAAAAAAATCCCGCTCCCAAGGCGTGCATATCGTGGCCGTCGGAATGACGGTAAAGAACCTTGGCCAGGGAAACCGACAAGATGCCGACGTTCACCGAATGGACGTAGGTGTTATAATCATGGGTCGTGATGTTCAACAGGTGAAAGTTTGTTTTATTGTCTGTTACAATCAAATCGACAATCTCAGAGACCGCTGCCGTGGCTTTTCCGATATTTTCAGCCGAGGGATTGTCAAGGAGGTTCTTCATTATTACCTTTGAATAGTGCTGAACGGCTTTGGCCTTTTTTTCTGGGGAAATACCAGGATTATGAATCGTTTCAGACAGAATTATAGAAAATTTATCTTGAGAGGTACTGGATACGGACAAATCTGAGTCGAGATCATTACCCAAAGTTGTATCAATTTTAACATCTTTTAAGCCGCTATCGATGATATTATCAATCTGGCTCCGGGAGGTAATGAGAAACTTGTTTTTGATGAAGGAATGGGACATCCACGACAGGGGCAGATTGACGTACATTCCCACTTCTAATTTATTTGTGGAGATAGTCTTGATCATCTTATTCAGGGGGCCTTCGCCTGTTGTAAGAAAACGGGAAACACCCTATGTGAAACTGTCCTCTCGTAACACAGAGCCCCCTTATAAACAACGAAAATTAATGTTTATCATTTTGAAGACAAAAACGTACAAACGATCTCGAGGTATTCCCGCAAAAGGGGTTTGCTCACGACAAAGATGTGTCCCACATTCTTTTCAATGGTCCGGTTCAAGCCGCCGCGAGTCATGCTGATGTTTCCGTCATTTACTTCCCCCCAAAGCTCACTGGCAATACATGATCCGGAGGGGGCAATCGGGTCCCTGGTTCCTCGATAGTCAAAGATCCTCACCCCGACTTTTTTCAGCACCCCCATATCCACAGGTTTTCCCGACATTTCAGGATGGGAAGCGGGGAGGCGATAAGTCCCTTCCACAAGGCGGTTTCCGAGAAAGAAATTTTCAAGCCATTCCCGATGGGCGCGAGCGGGGAACTTTGTACCATGGGTGAGCCAGAAGAGAAAAGGCGCGGCATCATGAATAGCACCCGGGAAAGACGCTCTTCCGTAAAAACCGGCGGTCAAGGTGTATTGAATTCCCGGCTGAATGGCATTTAAACCAAATTGAATGACCTGGGGGGGCACATTGTCATTACCAAAAAAGGCATCCATGATGATCGCGTCAAAATTATTGCGAATAAAGGTTCTCATCGGGCCATGGCCGCTGCTGTTATCGTCGAACTTTACAGGCGATGCCATCAGCACCAGCTTTTTGATATCCATGTCCTTTCCGTCGGCAAGACGTTCCTCGGCGCGCCTGGCCAGATAGGGCAAAAGAAGGGTTCCGCCCATGCAATACCCCACACAGGCTATTTCACATCCGGGATGACGTTCCTCGATAAGCCGTAGGTAATGATCGTGGACCTCCTGGGCGAAATAATCCAGACCCAAGTTACTTTCTTCCGGCCCGGCCTCTCCGTAATCGACCATATAAACCTCGTAACCCTCATTGAGAAAGCCTTCGATGACAGATTTCCCGGGAGCAAGATCAAAGAGCTCAGGTTTATTGATGAGGGGCGTGGCTAGATATAAAACCATTTTATTAGCCCTGCCGGTCAGGGTTGGCGGGTAATGGCGGAGGGATACACAATGCATAGAGCTTCCCGGAACAACTTCATAGGGAGAACCACCGATTTTGCCACCCGTAGCCCTTTCCGAATAGGCCTTGATATCGAAAGCCTGTTCCCGGTAGAGGTTTTCGAAGCGCTGATGATTTTCGGCAAGGTAATCAACAAAAGACTGGCCAAGTGCGCCGTCCGGACCTTTCTTTGCGTAGGGTAGATCACAGTTTTCAGGTGGTGTTTCGGTAATGGTGATGAGGAGGGCCTTCAGCAGTTCCTTCATTGCCTTGAGACGGGTCAGGCCAATGGAGTTATAGCCATATTCAAGCTGCATAAATTCCGACAAATAGCTCTTCAGAAGGGACAGGCCTTGCGGGGTGTGGGAAAGGGCGAAGGCCTTTTGACGGTCAAACACGTCATCCGTTATGACATGCCCGGTCAGTTCATAGAGGAGTTGGGTGTATTTGGTGTAGATTTCCGAATTTATTTCACTGAACTGATCGGGGTCCTTTCCTTCCTTGACGGCTTTGTGGACGGCGTCGGCCAGGGGGTTGGTCAGAAATGTTTCGAGAAACAGCTTCTGAAAGTTAGCCACCGATGCGAAGGGTCCGAATAAAAAGGGCTCATTGCCGAGGGTATCGAGCAAGGATCGATATTGAAAAATCAGCTTGATCTGATCACCGGCGATATTGCTTTTCCATGAGAGGGCCCGATCAAGATTGGTTCCTACATCGAAGGGCGTCTGTTCAAATTCCTGTAACAGCATAGAGGGGTTCATCGGTTTTTCCTCCAAAAGTGGAATAGGAGTGTTTCTTCTTTTGCGGTGAAGAATCTCCTTGTGAATATACTATCGGCATATCTGGGGGAAAAATGAAGGGCGTTGTAATATTTTGATATTCGTCAAGAAATATTTATGGATGTTCCTTCCATTGCAAAGAAGACATCCATGTTTCCAGACGTTTGGGGCGGGCATAAAACTTCCGATAAATGATCAAGTTCATCATCCGTGCGCAACGGATCGTGATGAAAAAGGCAAAGCCGCTTCACTCCCGCCCGTGCAGCGGCGGAAATGGCATATTCGCAGGGGGAATGTCCCCAGCCGATCTTCCCGGATTCATATTCCTTGAGGGTGTATTGTCCATCGTATATTACTAAATCGGCCCCGGAAATGAATTCCTCCAGACGCCGATTTTCCTCAAGGGCAATGAGCTCCCCCTCGCGGTGCATGTGTTCTTTATAGTCTGGGTTCGCAGGATCATCAATGAATACGTTCCGGAAAGGTTCCGTATCGTAAAGGGTGCAGAAAACAAGTCCTTTTCTTTCAAAACGATAACCAAGGCAAAGAACGGGATGGTTCAGGAACTTTGTGCGCACGATGAGGCCGTCGCGGAGATCACAGGACTCCTCTTTGAGTTCCACATAATCGATTTTCGCTGCCAGTTCGGCATGGCGGACGGGAAAATAATGGTAGCTGAACTGACTGCCGACGACTTCCTGCAAGGTACTTCCTTCCTCGAAGGAGGCAGGACCGTAAATCCTCATCCTGGATCGGGGAACATACAGGGGGATAAAGAAAGGCAACCCGAGGATATGGTCCCAATGGGTATGAGTAAGAAAGATTTCTATGTTTAATGGTCCCTTTGGAAGATCGCGGGCCATTATCAGGTTTCCGAGTTCCCGTATTCCCGATCCGGCGTCGATGATGATTGATCTGTTCATGTCTTCAAAAGACAGCTCGATGCAGGGTGTATTACCACCGTACCGGTAGGTCTTCTTGCCGGGGCAGGGAATGGAACCTCTGACTCCCCAAAAAGTTATTTTCACGGTATTTCACGCCTCCGAAACGGCAAGAAAAACTATAGCTTTTTCAAGTTCTGCGGCGACATCCGACTGAAAACGGGATAAATTATGAAGTCCCGATCCGGTCTTCTTCTGTACCAGAGGCGTCAGGTCTTCAAAGAAACCATCTCCCGCCGAGCCCCAGGAAAAGCTTTTTGCGCAGATATTTGCCGCGGCAATAAAATCGCAGAATTCGGCAAGGTCGTCAGGCAGCTCTCCTTGATGGTGTGATGCGAGGGCGGTGGCGAGGTTGTTGGAAAGGCGCCACTTCTCCGCGATAATTTGCCCGACATGGCAGTGATCGAAACCGAGGGTTTCTTGCTCCGCGCTGTATAATGGTTGACGGCGTTCATGTGATTCCTTCAGGATATGACGGTAATCTTCCGGAAAACAGTGCATCAGGGGAATTTTGCCGATATCGTGAAGAAGGCCCCCGACAAAATATTCCTCCCTTGTATCGGCGGGAAGACCCCGTCCGGCGGCAAGCATTCTGGCCGTGACGCCGGTGGCAAGTGAATGAACCCAAAAATCGTGCATGGAAAAACATCCATCCTTACTATCTTTCCTGAAGATACCGACAATAGACGTGCTTAATGCCAAATTTTTGACTGTATTGAGGCCCATCATGATAATCGCCCTGGTTACGGAGGTAACCGGTTCCCTGAGGGTAAAGAAGGCGGAGTTGATTAGTTTTAGTACCTTCCCCGTCAAGACCGGGTCCAGAGAGATAACACGGTTGAGGTCGTTGGGAGATGTCCGGGGTTGGCTACAGACCTCGATCACCTTGGCAACCGTTGTCGGCAGACTCGGCATCTGGTTGATAAAAGACTCTATCTCATGGCGGCGCTGCGGTTGATCGGTCATAATGACAGCTCAGTATCGTTTTTCGTTTACTTTGGCCTGCCGTCAATGATGATGCCCTGGAGCATTTGCCAGGCCTTGTCGACCTTCTCTTTTTCAGAGGCTTCCAAGGTTAGGTCGGTTTTTCCTGTTGAGTAAATCATATAACGATTTCCTTGGCTATCCATGATTTCTCTTGTTCCCATGGCATCGTAAGGGTTCTGTTTTGCATCACGTTCCTGCTCAATCATCAATTGGATGGTGCGGTCGCTGACTCCGGCCTTTCTCAAGGCCAGGACCTGATCGGGGGTGAGAGCAAGAACGCTGGTAAAGGAAAGCATTCCCAAAAGCATCACCCCAAACATCCCCGCGGATATTCGCCGCCATGCTGTCTTCATTGCTTCCTCATCTCTTTGGAGTCATAATGTTGATAGTCCTTGACAATCTGGGGATTATCCAACTCATCTTTCGTCATTTTCTGTAACATTTCCGCTGTGGCGATGTCGAGTTTGAGGCGTTTGATCCTCTCGTCAAGAAGGAGGATGTTCTTCTTGAATAATTTTCGCCGGGCCATTTCCATGAAGGGTTTTTCCGCTAACTCATTCTGCATGGCGGTTCGGGCCTTAACGACTTCGGAAAGATTCTTTTTCAGGACTTCAATCCTATCCAATGGCTTGCCTACTGGGCTATCCATCGGTTTACCCGCTGGTTCCTGGTTATCATGCTTGGCAACGGTGGAGGCTGTAGCAGGAGTACTCCCCCCAGCAAGAGTTGGTTTGTTGACGACCCCGTATGATGAAGATCTTTTTTCCGGTTCTTTTGCGGTGCGAATGCAGACATCAACAAAGAAAGGGCCGTTTGGCGAGGAAAAGGGAATGACGATGCTCGGGCTTTTCAAAATATGAGTGATCGTATGGTTCGATCCGAAAACTACCGAAGGAATAGCGGCAAAGACGGTCATGCCCTTTTTTTCCAGTTGGGTGCGGGAGACGCCGGAGATCATGTTGGTAAGCTCGCCGACGGCGTCCAGAACATCGTGATTTATGGTAGTAAAGGTTTCACCGAGCATCCGTCCCACAATATTGCAGATGCAACTTTCGCTGAAACTGATCGCCAGTGAACCGATCGCGTCGCCGGTGATGCCGATGATTCCCGAGACGTCGCCGTGGGCAAGATCATCTTTTTTTACATATGGTTTTTCCGGAACGGGTTGAAAAGAGGCCATTGTTTTTAGAACTTCCAAGGTTCCATTCAAAAAAGGATTGATATATTCTACGTTCATTGTCTTCGCCTATCCTGTCAGAGTTGATTGTATTTCAGCTGCCAGCGGTCTCTTTTTTCGAAGGCCTCTTCGACAGCCTTCAGGATCGCTTCGATTCTCAATGGTTTTGCAAAATAATCATCGAAGCCCGCTTCCCGGCATTCCTCAACGTCGAACAAGCCGATCCAGCCTGTCATGGCGTACAGGATGGTGAGGGGTTTCTTTTGACGCATTTGACGGCACAGTTCCATACCGTTTACTCCAAACAATCTCAAATCGAGAAAGACGATGGATACATCCTGGCGGGAAAATATTTCCAGCGCCCTGTCCGCGCCATCGGCTAAAAATACCTCATATCCGGCATCTTCAAGCACCGTCTCCATAAAATCAAGCATCGACGGTTCGTCGTCTACAACGAGGATTCTTTTTCCCATGTCTTCATCTCCAAAGCGAATTCCAATAAATAACTAAATAAAATCAAAATACTGTGAGTGTATGAAGCTTTTACCAATCATATTTTTATTTGCCGTAAAACATTCCTGATGGATCAAAAAGATGAAGAATGTATTCGAATATTTAAACAAATATCATGCCATATGTCCTTGTAAAGTCGTAAAGAGAATTTTAGAGATTCATTTTCCATATCAACCCGCCGATAATATTTCAGGTTATTGGAGCGTCCAGGATTTCCCGTACGGTACGGGAAAGATCTTCCAGATGAAAGGGTTTTTGGAGGAAGCCGTTACAGCCGCAGTCGAGGATTTCCTGGGCCTTACCCGTAAGGCTGTAACCGCTGGAGAGCAGTACACGGACGGTAGGCTCGATCTTGCGCAGTCGGTCAAAGGTCTCACCGCCGGAGATTCCCGGCATGATCATATCCAGGATAACGAGATCGATCTCATGTTGTTTTTCCATATATACCGCCAGGGCCTCCTGGCCGCTTGCGGCAAGATAGACCTGGTAGCCGAGGGATTCGAGAAGCTCTTTTGTAACCTGGATCACCATCAACTCGTCATCAACCAGAAGGATGGTCTCCTGTCCTCGCACCGCATCCTGAGCAAGCGCTGTTTCCTTGATTAAGGACTTGTCCGACGCGGGGAGATAGATGGAAAAGGTCGTTCCATGACCTGGCTCGCTTGCCACCTGGATCGCCCCCCCATGCCCCTTGATAATGCCATAGACCGTGGCCAGCCCCAGGCCGGTCCCCCTGCCCATACCTTTAGTCGTAAAGAAGGGGTCGAAGATTCGCTGCTTGGTGCTCTCGTCCATTCCCATCCCCGTATCGGTGATACTGACCAGGATGTACCTTCCCTGGGGAAGGGCGAGATCTGGTATGTCCGCCCTCTCGAGATGGACATTCCTGGTTTCAATCAAAAGCTCTCCGCCCCCCGGCATGGCCTGCCAGGCGTTGACATAGAGATTCATCAGTACCTGTTCCATCTGCCCCGTATCGGCCTCAGTCGTCCAGAGCTCTTCCGCGAGCTTACTGCAAACGGAAAGTTCCTTCTTTGTCCTGCTGAAAATGGAGGAACTTTTGCTGAGGATGATGTTCATGTCGATGGGCTTGACGTCATACCTTCCTCCTTGGGCAAAGCCTAAGAGCTGTTTGGTCAGCTCCGCGCCGCTCCGGATCTGATCTTCGATGCGCTTCAATCGTTCGTGATGGGGATGAGAGAGCTCAAGATCCATCAACATCAGCGAGGTATATCCTTGCATCCCCATGAGCAGATTATTGAAATCATGGGCAATTCCTGATGCTAAGGTCCCGATGGCCTCCATTTTCTGGGCCTGAAGAAACTGTGATTCCATGCGCTTGCGACCGGTAATATCATGATGCGTTGCCAGGACGACCGGCTGGCCCTGGTACTCGGTAATCATGCCCGACAGGAGAACCCAGAGAGGTTTTTGCGTGGATATGGTCTGCAATTGGACCTCGTAATCCGCTACAACCCCTCTTTTCAAAACTTCTTCCAGCCACGTAGCTCGCTCGTCCGGGTTTAACCAGAATTTGCTGACGAGTTTCAGGTTAATCACATCCTCCAGCGGGCATTCCAACATCTGGGAGGCGCGGTGATTAAGGTAGAGGATCTTTCCATCCAGGGTGATGATGCTCACCCCGAAGGGCGCGTTTTCGATGAGCATTCTAAAACGGCTCTCACTCTCCCGGAGGGACGATTCAGCCCGGTATTTTTCTTCCGATTCGGCAAGTTTTACTTCCTGCAATTCCAAGCGTTCCAGGGCGGCATTTCTTAGTCTCAGCGCTGTTATTTCCCTGAGGAGCTCTTGTTTTGTCTTTGATTCATCAGTCATAGGTTATGATTTATCCTTTTTTCCGGCTCTTTGATATCGCGATTGGTGATGGCGAGTCTCGGTCTCACTTTATCACCCCGGCCGTTGCAATAATTCTTGGTCACTTTAATGAATTTAAATGAGACCTGTCAATAGATATAACGAGGATAACCGGGAACCGGCAACTGATGGCCTATTTTATATTTGACAGCAAAAGTGGTACCTGTTAACCTCTTGAATCAGTTGAGAAATATCGATGGCAGTTAAAATAATCCTCCGGATGAGGTTGAAAATGAAAAAATGGTACATGGCTGGGGAGTTATCCCTCAACGCCTTGTGTTTATATGAAAGTCCCCCTGAAGTATCTTTTCCACTAAATTTTTCATTTCTTCTCCCTTGAACGGTTTCGTCAGCGCGCCTTGAAAGCCGTAATCGCTGAAGAGTTCAATGACGGGATCATCCACATATCCCGAAGCAATGATGGCCTTGATAGATGGGTCGATATTCAACAACCGCTCCATGGCCATCTGTCCTCCCATTCCCTGGCGCACCGTCAGATCAAGCATTACCAGATCAAAGGGCGTCCCGGACTGGAGGGCATTTCTGTAAGTATCAATCGCCTCCTGTCCATCCTTCACATCCGTTACCTCATAACCCATTCGCTCCAGATAGGCTCGCTCGATTTCACGAATGGGAGGCTCATCGTCCATAATCAGCACCCGGATCGTGCCAGTCGATAATGTCTTCTTAACTTCTTTATCTTTCGCTATGTCCGACCGCGCCGGGAGGTAAAGGACAAATGAAGCGCCTTTCCCCGGTTGCGATTTTACCGTGATATGGCCGTCATGTTTCTTCAAAACAGAATAGCAGACCGCCAAGCCCAATCCCAGTCCCTTCTGGGATGCAATTTTCTTCGTCGTAAAATAAGGATCAAAGATCTTCGCCAGGTGTTCCTCCGGGATGCCGATTCCCTCATCAGTAAAAGTGATTTTGAGATACGGTCCCTCCTTGAGGTCAAGAACTTCTCCGGCAGTTATCAGCTCATTTTCCGCCTGCACCTTCAGATTTCCCCCTTCCGGCATGGCCTCCAGGGCGTTCGCTGTCAGATTGTAAAATACCTGCTTCATTTGGAGGTCATCTACCTCAACAGGCCAGAGGTTTTCCATGAAGTCGAATGTCACCTTGACTTTTGTCCCCTTTACGGTTCTCTGGACGGCATCCCGGATGACCTCTTCAGTATCAAAAATATTCATGAGGGGCCCCCCACCCCGGGAAAAGGTGATCAGCCTGCTGGTTAGATCCTTTGTCTGATCAACACTGCACATGGCGTTTAGCAGCCGTGGGCGGGAAACATGTCCAGGGGGCAGATCTATGAGGGCCAGATCAATATACCCCTGAACGATCGCCATCAGATTGTTGAAATCATGGGCAATCCCTCCTGCCAAAACGCCCAGCGACTCCAGCTTGTGGGCCCGGAGAAGTTCCTCCTCCATTTGTTTGCGCCCGGTGATATTCCGATGCGTTCCGATCATCTTTACTGGAAACCCTGTCTTGTTGGTTTCAGTAAAAATCCCCAGGGCATGGACCCATTGCCATGCTCCTGATTTATCTCTGATCTGATATTCCCAATCAAGATATTTCGTATGACCCGACATATAGTCCAAAAGCGCTTTTTCGAAGACAGGCCTGCTTTCGGGGTGCATTTGATTTATCCACCATTCATAATCGAAGTGACTTTCTTCGGGTCCATAGCCCAGGATTATCTGCCAATTAGCGCCGTAGTTGATTGTTTTGGCTAACAAATCGATATCCCATAACCCCTGATCCGTGCCTTCCATGACAAGCCCCATACGTTGCTCGCTATCCCGGAGCTCCTGCTCAATCCTTTTGCGCGCAGTGATGTCACGTGCTACGCCATAAACCCCGGTAAGAATCTCCTGCTCATTTCGAATCCCGTTTATGACGTTTTCAAGCCAACGGGTACTGCCATCCTTATGATAGTATTCTGCCTCAACAATAATTTTCCTCTCAGGGTCTAACTTACCCTCCTGCTCAAGGGCAAGTTCTCTGGCAATGACATCCTGAACGATGGACATTGATGCAGGGGTCACCTGTTCACTGATATCCCGAGCTAGATCTTCTTCCGGGGTAAAACCAAGCACCTTCTCAATTGACGGGCTTACATAGATCATATTGAAATTCATATCCATGGTCCATATGACATCATTCATCTTCTCGGTAAGAAAACGGTACTTCGCCTCACTTGCCCTCAGCGTCTCCTCCACCAGCTTACGTTCAGTGAGGTCAATATCAATGCAGAACAATTCGAGGGGAGATCCCGGCAAATTCATGAGCGCGTGATTAGAAAATACGGCAACCCGCGACCCGTCTTTTCGCATGAGGGAAAGTTCAGCAGAAGGAATCGGTTCGCCGGTTACGATCATCTGCTGTATGGCCTGTTTGACATCGTCCCGCATTTCCGGTGGGATAATGAGGTCCAGCAGGTGCTGTCCGATTGCCTCTTGCGCTGTGTATCCGTAGAGCCGCTCGGATGCTTGATTCCAGTATGTAGTTGTGCCATCCAGTCTATATCCCTGAATTGCCATAGATGGAATGTTTTGGAGCAGACGGCGAAAGCGTTCCTCGCTCTCCTGCAGGGCATTTCCATTTCGCCAACGTCTTTCTTCAGAACCTAGCGAAGCAGCAATAATGCCAAGCAAGCGCTCTTCATCAGTGCTGGGTGTAAAATCATGCTGAAAAACGATGCATAAAGAGCCGACCGGCTCTGATCCCCACCGCACCACATGTCCGATATAGGTAGCAAGACCATAGGCATGAATGTTGGGATCGGTTTCGGCGTATGGGCTCGTGGCCAGGTTGCGGATATGGACAATCCTTTCATCATTTTTGCGAATGACATCATAACAAAGATGTCCCTGCGCCCGGTCCTTTGTTTTAAAGTCTGCGGGTGTTTGCCACCGGCCGACAGCTACGAGCATATCCCCTTCCAGGCGGTTGTATATTGAGGCTGTGGCGCCCATCAACTCGCCGGTGAGAGCAGTCAAACGCCTGATGTTATCACCGGCATCATTCCCAAGGCTGAGCAGACATTCATTAATTGCACGCAATCTCTCCTCAGTGATCCGGCATAACGATTCCAGCCGCTCAAGTTCTGTAACGCTAATTTGCCTCAAAGAAACCAGTTCCTGTCTCGATACTGGTTCCATATCTGATTGCTTGTGCATTTGGATAGCCTCAGTAGAAGAACTGTTCATGTCGTAAAGAAGCTTGTTAGCCTTCCCCTTGTTTCTTATCCAGTACATCACGAATGGCTTTGGCCAGAGTGGTCATCCGTATCGGCTTGGTAATCAGCCGGTCGATGCCGAGGGGGGCGAGTTTTTCCAGATCCTCTTTCTCCTGAAATCCTGAACAGAGTAGGATGGGAATATCTTTGCTGATGAGTCTGATTTCCCTTGCCACCTCGAAGCCCGTCAGGTGGGGCATGGTCTTGTCTGTGATCACCAGATCAAAGGCGCCGCTACCCTCCTTGAATGCCTCGATCGCCTTCACGGGGTCGGTTTCCGTTACTACCCGGTAACCCAGTTCCTCCAGCAGCTCTCTACTTAAATCAACAACCATCTTTTCATCATCGATAAACAGGATCGCTTCGCCTTTCCCCGGCAAGAGGGCCTCTTTCATATGCTTTCCCTCTTCCTCCTCTTTTTCCATCAGGGGCAGATAGACTCTGATGGTGGTTCCCTTCCCAATCTCACTGTACACCCTGATTTCCCCGCCGTGGTCCTTGACGATCCCGTGGACGACGGCCAGCCCCAAACCTGTTCCCGCTCCCTTTTCCTTGGTCGTAAAGTAGGGTTCGAAGATTCTCTCAATATTCTCCGCGGGGATTCCGTGTCCCGTATCCCGGACGGTCAATACCAGGTAATGGCCATGCCTCATCGGCGGGCGGCTCAAGCGATCATTCGCATCGATAACGACTTCTTCCAAGACGATCTCCAGGACGCCCCCGGTCTCCTTCATGGCATGCCCGGCGTTCGTGCACAGGTTGACCAGTATCTGATGCATCTGCGTCGGATCGCCCACGATGACATCGGAAGTATCTACGATCTTTTGAATGAATTCTATCGTCGTCGGCAGGGATGCCCGCATAAAATTGACAACTTCTTCAACAATAGGAGCGAGGGCGAGGGGCCTTTTTTCCTGCTCGGCCTTCCGGCTGAAGGTGAGAATCTGCCGTACCAGGTCTTTCGCCCGCTCGGCGGCGGTGAGCACCTGTTTCAGGTGGTGATAAACTTTCGGCCGGTCCTGCATCGCTTTCAGACATAGTTCCGAATAGCCCATGATGCCGCTGAGAATGTTGTTGAAATCATGGGCAATACCTCCCGCCAGGGTACCGACTGCCTCCATCTTCTGGGCCTGAATAAGCTGGGACTGTAATTTTTCGCGTTCCTTTTCAATCCGAATACGTTCGGTAATGTCCCTGATCGTCTCGATAGCCCCGATAATAGAACCTTTTGTGTCATAGAGGGGAGACGCCTTCCCAAAGAGATAAGCCTTGTTTCCCCGCAGATCCGGTATGTAGGCTTCCCCGATGAGAACGTCCCCTTGCCAATTGATATTGCTGTACTGTTCCTGTATTTCCTCTTTCGGCTGAAAGACCAGATCGATCAGAATGGGCCGTCTTGTTCCGTAGAACGGAAGGGCGTATTCATAGTTCCCCTTGCCCAGCATTTCTGTAGCCATGACGCCGGTCATGATTTCTATCGCCCGGTTCCAGGCAATCACTTTGGCGTCCTTGTCAATAACTATCGTGGCGTCGGGCAGAAACTCGATGATGTCGGTCAATCTGCGTTGTGAATCCCTCAATTCCTCCTCAGCCTGCTTACGTTCGGTTATATCGTTACCGATACACAGGATTTCCATAACCTTACCATCAGCATCGTGGATCGGTTTATTTGTCCAGGCAATCCAGACCCGTTCGGCATTGCGCCGCATATTTTCATTGAGATTATTTATGTACCGTTCCGGATATCGCCCCATGTCCTGGATCAACCCTTTAAGGTCCCGCCCGGTTGACTCGATTTCCGGAACAATCGTACCGATGACATTCTTGCCGAGTATTTCATCTTCAGCGTATCCGAAAAATTGTTGGGCGAATTCATTGAAGAAAGTTATGTTACCATCTTTGTCCATCCGGAGAATGATGCTGTTGGCGTTCTCTACCAGCTCACGGTATTTTCCCTCGCTCTTCTTGAGAGCCTGCTCTGCTTGTTTGATTTCCCCCAGTTGTTGTTCCATACTTTTATAAAGAGCTTGTAACTCTTCCTGCATCTGACGAAAAGCACGGGCCAATTCACCTACTTCATCATGACGGCGGATCTCAACGAGCTCAGTTTTTAGATCACCCCCGCCAATTCGTTGCACCGCCACGGTTAAGGCGCGGATAGGGCGGACAAGGTGGAGAGCAACGGCAAAACCGATCCAAACTACTGAAACCATCGCCAGGATTGTCAAACCGGTCAGGAACCATAACATGCTGTATAGGCTTGCATAGGCCTCTTTTGCGGGCAACTCTACAATAACGGCCCAGGCCGTGCCCTGGATAGGAGCGAAGGCGCCGATTACCGGCACTCCATTCAACCCCTGATACTCCTGCACGCGCCTCGGTTTGTTGCCCATAAAATCAGTTACGGGTGGTATCCGCTCCATGTTCTCGCCGTACCTTTGCAGCACCGCAGCGGGCTCCTGATAAGCGATAAAACGTCCCTTTCTGTCTACCAGATAGGCGTATCCGGTCCGGCCGATTTGCAGGCGCGCAACCTCCTGCCATAACTGGCTGATATTGATTTCAGCAATCAATACGCTGTTGGTTTTCCGGTTCTTGACAGGAACCGCAATTTGCACGGAGAGTAAACCGCTGTCGGATGAAATGTAAACAGGACTGATATATAACTGACCGGTAATGGCTTCTATAAAAGCAGGGCTGGACGTCTGATTGCCCAGTTCATGAGGCAGGAATGTGTGGAACCGGGAAACTTTTACCGCTTCATTGCCCTTTGGGTTCAGCAGGGTGATCTGGCTGAATAAAGACTGACGATGGATGATCAGCTTCTCCAGGGCATTCTTTTGCTCGGCAGGAGACATTGTGGGCAATGAGTCAATGTTTTCAAATAGTTGCAGATCGCCCATAGCGTCGCGCACGTAACCGGAAATCACTAGAGACACCTTTTGGGCGCTCTCTTCCTGCAATCTGAACGTGCTTTCCCGCAAGGCGTGATCGGCGATCCAAATCAGACCCAACCCCATAATGGCAATAGATATAACACTGAACAGGATAGAGGTCCGGATAAACTGCGCCGCGAGGCTTTTTCCCTTGATGGCCCTTATTAGCGGTCTTAAAATAACCATAATATTACCTTCGGTTATCTTTCACGAAAACCTTTGCCGTTGCATCTTCCTGCGGCCAGACGGGAATCATTTCGCCGTTTTGAATCTGCACGACAAATAAACGGGCGAACTCGTTTTGTCCATGGGCATCGAAGCGCAACCGCTCCGTAGGCAGGATCATCTGCGGCCCTTTGGGCATGTCGGTGGCAGCCAGGGCGTGGCGCAGCTTTTTCTTATCGATCGATCCGGCTCTTTCCAATGCATCTTTGAGGACCCACACTGCTTGGTAGGCATAGGCGCTGTCTCCTGTGATATCTACACCAAAGCGCGCCCGGAAACGGTCGTTCAGTTCTTTACCTCCGGGAATATATTTGGAATACTCCGATAAAGTAAACGTGCCCTCGGCCAATGGACCGAGTTCCTTGATATATTCAGGCGAGACGGTGCCCCCTGCCGTGTCCACCAGGGGTATCCGGGAACCAGCCTTGGCTAGGGCCCTGCGGATCAGGATGCTGTCGTTCAGATAGGTCACCTCCAGGATCGCGTCCGGTTTGGCGGCCAGGACCTGAGCCACTTCTTTGCTTAAATCGGTGACCTTGTCCGCAACATAACTGACCTCGGCAACCATTTTAATGTCGTGTTCGTGCAGGGCTCCCTTCTGCCCCAGGGCCGAGGCGGTGCCAAAATCGGTATTCTCATGAAGTAACGCAACGCGCTTTACCGGATACCCGGCCAGCTTGCCGAGATCTGCCAGAAAGCGCACCTGGTCACGGCCATAATACCGGGCTTTGGGTTGGATGCGAAAAGTATAACGGAAGCCCCTCTCCGTAATAACATCGGCAATAGAGATACTTACAATTATTGGCGTTTCCAGCCGCTCCGCCACTTGCGTGGCCACCTTGGTGACGCTGCTTTGATATGTGCCGATTAGGGCTGCCACCCCTTTGTCTTTTATCAGCCGCTTCGCTTCCCGGGCGCCGGTGTCAGGATTGCCCAAGGTATCGCCAATGAACAATTCCAGTTTGGCGTTGCCCAGGGCTTTGATCCCTCCTGCCGCATTGATTTCTTCCGCAGCCAGGCTGACCCCGTTAGCACTGTCCTTGCCCTTGTCCGCCAAATCACCGCTCATGGGAAAAAGTATGCCCACCTTGACGTTTTCCGGCTCCTTTGCCACCTTACTCTGCTTGCAGCCAATAACAAAATTCCCCGCTGTTATTATTATAAGCAGACATATTGCCGTTATTATTAGGTTTTTCATTCTATTTTCCTCTAATAAATGCAGCAAGCGAGCACAGCGAGGCATTAAAATCCCCCTGAATCCCCCTTTGGCAAAGGGAGAACGTGTTTGTCGCCCCCCCTTTGCCAAAGGGGGGGTGGGGGGATATTCAAATGAAAACGGTGTGTTAGTCCAGCATTTTCCTGACTTTGGTGGAGAGGACTGACAGTTGAAAGGGCTTCTGGAGGAACCCATCGCAGCCGCGGTCCATGATTGTTTGGGCTTCCCCGTTGAGGCTGTAACCGCTGGAAAGAAGAACCTTGATTTCGGGATTGATCTCCCGGAGACGATCGAAAGTCTCCCCTCCCGATATCCCCGGCATGATCATGTCCAGTATGACAAGGTCAATTTCGTTTCTTTTCTCCCTGTAAAAGGCGATCGCCTCCTGACCGCTCCCGACCGCATAGACGTGGTAACCCATGGATTTCAGCATTTCCTTGCTCACTTCCATAACCATATTTTCATCATCCACCAGCAGGATCGTCTCCGTCCCGCTGGCAATTGCTCCGGGCCCCGTCTTATCCCTCACAACTTCCTTTTCCGAAGCGGGCAAATAGATCGTGAATGTCGTCCCATGACCGGGCTCGCTGTCCACATTGATCATGCCCCGATGCCCCTTGATGATCCCGTAGACCGTTGCCAGTCCCAGGCCGGTACCTCTACCCATTTCCTTGGTTGTGAAAAAAGGATCAAAGATCCGCTCCCGCGTCTTTGCGTCCATCCCGGTACCGGTATCGGTCATGGAGATCTTGATATAACGCCCCGGATTGACTGCGTAAGGAAAAGCACGTTCACCATCAAGAAGGACATTCTGCGTCTTCAAAAAGATCTCCCCTCCTCCCGGCATGGCCTGCCAGGCATTCACATAAAGGTTCATGAACATCTGCTCAATCTGTCCCCGGTCAACCTCCACGGTCCAAAGATCTTTCGCGTATTTTCGATGAATGGTGATTTCCTTTTTGGTTCTCGCGAACATGGAGGAACTCTTTTTCAGGAGATCGTTCATATCCGCCGGTTTCACCTCGTACCTTCCCCCCCGGGCAAAACCCAACAGTTGTCTTGTTAAATCCGCCCCGCTTTGTACCTGTTCCTCAATCCGTTTGAGCCGCTCATAATTGGGATGGGAGACATCGAGATTCATCAACGACAGGGAGGCGTAGCCCTGAATACCCATGAGCAGATTGTTGAAGTCATGGGCAATACCGCCGGCCAGGGTGCCGATGGCCTCCATCTTCTGAGATTGTCGCAATTTCTCTTCCAGAAGGAGATGATCGGTCATATCCTGAGCGCACTGAATAACACCGCTGATTCTCCCCTGGGGATCACGCATCCTTGTCGCCTGGATGGACATGGTCCGTTCTTCCCCTTTGAGCAAAATGTTGCTCGTTATCTCAAAGGTATCCGGGTGGTAGTCACTCTTTTTCAAACCCTTTGCCTGGAATTTTTGCATCAAATCTTCATCGCTAATCGTTAAAACAAGTTTTGCCAGGGGAATCAATGTTTTGCCAGGGGAAATAAAAGAGAGATCCAGATCCTTGCCGAGCATTTCGTATGTGCTCTTGCCTGTATACAGTTCATTGGCACGGTTCCATAATATAACACGGCAATCCTGATCAATAACAAAAGAGGGAACGGGGCTGCCGTCCAGGATTGCTGTGAGGCGTTCATGCTCCAGCACGAGCATTGCTTCCGCCTCCTTACGTTCCGTAACATCCCGGATAGACTCGATGGCGCCGACGATAGCGCCTTCATTGTTGTAAAGCGGACCTGCCTTTCCCCAGAGGATGCGCTTTCTCCCTTTGACCATGGGAACATCCGTCTCCGTAAGCAGAATATCCCCTTCCTTTCTGATAAAAAGATACTTTTCCCGAATTTCATGAGAAGGCATTGAGACCAGGTCAATCAGGATCGGCCGCCGTTCCCCATAAAAGGGGATTGCGTAGGCGTAATCTCCTTTGCCGATCATCTCGGAAGCGCTGACCCCGGTCATTTCTTCAATGGCCCTGTTCCAGGCGATGATTTGTCCATGATTATCTATGGCGAGGGTGGCGTCGGGAAGAAAATCGATGATATCTTGCAGGCGGCGTTCAGACTCGCTCAGACTGTTTTCGAAACGCCGCCGCTCAATGATTTCGGCCTGTAGTTCTGCGTTTGTGTGCTCCAATTCCAGCGTCCTCTCATACACCCGCCGCTCTAATAACATCTGAGTTTTGAGGAGATTCTCCTCTGCCTGCCGATGTTCTGAAATGTCAACATAGGAGGCAATTATCATTCTATCTTTGAGTTCTCTGCCAATCCGGGATGTGCTGACCAGACACAACATATCTCGTCCATCCCGGTGACGGCAGTGGCACTCTTCCATGTGGGTGCTCTGTTTTGCGAGTACCGGATAGAAACGTCTGCCGATCTCTTCGTATTCTTCCTTGCTGCGATATAGGATCTGCGTACTCTTTCCAATAGCTTCATACGGCCGCCAGCCGAAGACGGAATAAAGACTTTGATTGGCAAAAACGATTTTTCTGTCCCGCAGCCCGATCACTGCATGAGGTATCGAATCCATTACTGAAGAAAGCAAGACCAGCGGATCATCCATCCCCTTGCCATGTAGCATTATTAAATCGAAGGCTCTCCGGTGTGGATGGTTAACATGGTCAAATTTTTGGCTCATTTCTCCCCCCAAGGCAGCAGAATTATATGGCGACCTTCTTTAGGATTCAAATTTAGTTGATCATCAATTTAGGACAACACGGGGCCATCGCTCTGAGTCGATTCCGTTTCTCCTTCCATGGGCATACGGTTCATGCTTGTGAGAAGCTCCCCCGCTGTCCTGCGGATGCCGGTCAGGGCGTTGGCATAATCGTTCTGGTCGTCTTCGGACCATTCACTCCAGGGTGAATTCATTAATTCACCGGAAAGCTTGTCCGTCTGCGTGATCAGGGAACGCGCCGTGGAAAGCTTCTCCTTCAGCACCCGAGGCTGGGAAGTTTTGGCGGCCTTTTGCATTAAAGTCTGAAATTTACGGCGCATGTTCCCTTCCGATTTTTGCCTCGCCACCTCGAGAAGCATTGCTTTGGGAATGTTCGGGTTGGTGCGGCAAGCGTCGCGGACGTCCGCCGGGAGCTTGTTCAGAGACAAGGTATCATAAACGGAAGAGGTCGGTTTGCCGAGGGACTCAGCAAGCTGATACCTGTTCAGGGCATACTCCTTCATTAAAGTATCCATCCCCTCCGCTTCATCAACAGGCAGCAATGTTTCCCGCTGGAGATTTTCAACGAACCCTTGGAGGCGCGTATCTCCATCGGTGAAGGTCCCTGGAATTTCCGCCAATCCCACCTTCTCAGCCGCCTTGACGCGACGATGGCCGCAGACGATCATCAGCGCCTCTTCCTCGTTTTTGGTAAATTGGATCGGCGTCAGGACCCCATGTTTTTGAATGGAAGCGGTAAGCTCATTCAAGGCGATGGGGTCCATGAACTTCCTCGCCTGTTTGGGGTCCGGGTTCAAAGCGGCTATCTGCAACTTGTAGAGCCGCCCTTTGACATATGTTGTGACCATATAATAATTCCTCCTTGTTTATAGGTGGTTTAATTATACGTATGTAAATCGAAATGTCAAGACAGCAATAGCCATTTATGGCGACAACTATTCCGGACTCCGGAATAGTTCAACTGCCTGATATTATTGAGCGAAAACCGAAGTGCCTGCAACACTAGGCTCTCCGGATAAACCCTTTTATATTGAATAGTTACATGCGGAAGTGACCATTAACACCCATGCCCGAAGCCGGCACAACGAAGCATGAAAATCCCCCCCTTTGTCAAAGGGGGGGATTTTCATATAAACACATGAAAAAATAATGGCCAAAATAATGGATACCAGACATAAAAGGGAAGGGCGGCAGTATTGAAACCGCCGCCCTTTAACCTCTTGGGGTAAATTTCCCACTGCTTGCGCGGGGTATGATCATTTATCTGAACAAACAGATCAAAAATCCTGGAAATCCTTTTCTTCCAGAGGAATGAGCTGATCGGGACGAACACCCTTGGCGCCCATCGCCGCTGCCGGCCGCTTTCCCGGAAGGATGGTTTTTCTCTGAACAGGATTGTCTGGACGCTGGTATTGGCGTTGCGACGCCCCGGTTGCCGCTCCGACATTACCGTTACCGCCGCTAATCACGGCGATTAAATCTCCTACGGAGGTCTTCATCTGCTCCGATTGGGTACTCATTTCTACCGCCACACTGGCCGATTCCTCGGCGCTGGCCGCTGTCTCCTGGACGACCTTATCCATTTCCGCCATCGCCTTGTTGAGCTGCTCGATCCCCTGGGCCTGTTCCTGAGAAGCCCCTGCAATCTCCGCGATCAGGCCGCCCACCTTGCGCGCTACTTCTACATTCTCCTTAAAGGCCTCTGCCGTCTCCTGGGTCAACTCGCTGCTCCGTCTGACGGCCGACACCGTATTCTCAATGAGGGTGGAGGTACTCCTCGCTGCCTCCGCAGCCCGCATGGCCAGATTTCTCACCTCCTCCGCCACCACGGCAAATCCAGCGCCCGCCTCCCCGGCCCGGGCCGCCTCGACGGCAGCATTAAGGGCCAATAGATTAGTCTGGAAGGCAATCTCATCGATGGTTTTGATGATCTTCCCTGTCGCCCCGCTCGTCTGCATAGCCTCATGTACGGCCGCCGCTGTCTGGCTAACGTGGCCGTTCACCTTCTCTACAATCGCGGCAACCTCTGCCATGAGGGACATAGCCTGACCGGCATTGTCGGCGTTCTGCCGCGTCATGGAAGACATCTCCTCTAAGGAAGATGCCGTCTCCTCTAAGGTGGAGGCCTGCTCAGACGCCCCTTTGGCGAGATGCTGGCTGGCGGCAGAGACTTGGTCGGCGGAATCTGACACTTCCTTGGCACCTTGGGTCAAAAAAACAAGAGTGTTCAGGATCGGCCTGACAATTATATTGCGCGTCAGGATGAATCCCAAAACGGTCATGAAAGCGCCGATCATGAGGCCGGCGACCAGAATCGCCATGATCGTAGAGCGGATCATATCTTCCATTGACGAACGATCCTTCCCGATAAAGAACATCCCGGCGACCTTGCCGTCGACGCCAATGATCGGCCAGTAGGCCGTATTGTAGTTTTTGCCGGCGATCTTGTTCCTGTTCAGGAACTGCTGCCCTTTTTGTAAAACCGTCTCAATGACCTTGGGGTTGTCCATCTTCGTTCCGACCATGCGTTTGCCGTCCCGCTCCAGGGTTGTCGAGACCCGCTCGTCGCCCTTAAAGATGGTGCATTCAATGCCGAAAGTTTTCTTGATCCCGTCAACAAAGGCATTCGTCGCAGAAAGATTCGTTCCCATCGAAACCGCGCCGATGACACGGCCGTCGGCCATCAGGGGCGCCCCGGCCCGGAGGCTGAATTTCACCTCCGTCCCCTCTTCGCTGCCCACGGTCGTTTCCCCGGCCAGGGCCTTTTTCACGTTGAGCTGATTCAGCACGCTGTCACCCGTTTTGTCCGAATGTCCACGGGCTAGGACATTCCCTTCCAGATCAACCACAGTTACGATGTCCACCCCAGAGCTCGACATGAATGTCTTAGCCAGGCCTTGGAGCGTGGTCGTTTCTTTTTTCGCCACGGCATCGATAAGCCTGGGATCGGCGGCAACTGCCGTTGCCTGCATCTTCGTTTTCGCCATGGTCTCGTTCACTACCCCTTGAACGGTTCCGGCGGTCGTCCCGATTTCCTTCTCTGACTGTTTATCGTATCCGGACGATAAAAAATAATACACCAAACCGAACGTCGAAAAGCCGAGAATCGCAACCGTCAACAGCACCAACCCGACGATCTTTCCTGCCAGTGACAACCTTACCTGTTTCATAACGTTCCTTTGCAAAAGAAGGGCGGCATAAGAAATCAGCCGCCTTTCTGAAATTATTTATCCAGACATATGCAATTAGAAGTCATCTTCACCCATGGGAATCGCCTTTTCGGGAGATACGCCACGGGAAAGTCCCCGGGCCGCAGGAGGAGGCAACCGTTTCACGTTTGCTGCCCCGGCCTTATGTCCGCCTTCATAATTTGTCTTAAACATCGACATAATCGAGGCCAGTTCCTCGGCGCTGGCGGCGTTTTGCTGGGTGACCTGGTTCATCTCGGCAACGGCGCGATTGACCTGATCGATTCCCTGAGATTGCTCCTGGGAGGCGGCGGCAATCTCCGCCATCAGCTCCACAACCTTTGACGAACTCGTTGTCACCTGCTGAAAGGCATCATTGGTTGTATTTACCAGATGATCTCCGCCTTTGACCTTGACGGCGATATCGTCGATCAACTCGGAGGTATTCCGGGCCGCTTCGGTGGCGCGCATGGCGAGATTCCTCACCTCATCGGCAACCACGGCAAATCCGGCGCCGGCCTCACCGGCACGAGCCGCTTCCACGGCGGCATTCAGGGCCAGCAGGTTGGTCTGAAAGGCAATCTCGTCGATACTTTTCACAATTTTCTGGGTCTGTTCACTCGACGAGGCGATCTGCTTCATCGATACCGTAAGATCAGCCATGGAGATATTCGCCTTTTGAATAGCTTGTTTCGCCGTGTTCATCAGGCCGTTGGCCTCGGTGGTGTTGCTGGCGTTCCGTCTGGTCATGGAAGCCATTTCATCCAGAGACGCCGATGTTTCCTCGATGGCGGCCGCCTGTTCCGAGGCAGCCTCGGACAAAACCTCGGCCGTCACCAGCGACTGGCCCACTGCTTCTCCCATTTTGCTCTGCATAGTGTTTACGGAATCGGCAAGTTCACCAATCTCGTCCTTCGAATCCACGTCGATATCCTGGGTGAGATCACCTTCTGCTACCATGCGAACAACAGCGATCGTTTTCATGATGGGCTGGGTAATAATGCGGGCCATGAACACGTTGATGATGACAAACAATAGCACGGCAACGATCATCACGACGATCAGGATCTTCAGGACGGCGGCAAAGCTCGTCATGGCCGCATCATATTTTTCCTTGCTGAGCCTTGTTTCAAGATCCATAAGCTGCCCCAGGGTCTTGTTGAGGACTTGGTATTTTTCATCCGAATTGGCCATGAACATGGTGGCGGCATTCAAATCCGTTGTGACCATGTCCAGGATTCCATTGGCCGGGGTCTGATAATCCTTCAATTGCTGCAAGCTGTCCTGATAGAGTTTTTTCTCTTCCACCGTCAAGGTGTCTGATTTCATAATGTTCTGAATCAGGCCGATGGTCTTCTCAATGGCGCTGCGCTGTTCCTTGCCCAGGGTCTCGGTCTTTTGCGCGTCCAGATTGGCCCCCGCCCAACTGATGCACTTGTAGAGATTGGCATGAACATTGGCGACGGATTTTACGATTTCAGCACTGCTCTGATAAGCCTTGAAACGGTTGTTAAAGATATCCTCCAGGGCCGTCTTCTGCCCGCTAAGTCCATAGTATGATACATAGGCCACCACCAATAAAAAGAAAATAGCGGTCATGGGCGCCAGGATTAATTTGTTAGCCATTCTCAAGTTGTTGATAAATCTTCTCATTTTCCTGTCCCCTCTTTTTTAAATGGAGGTCAGACAGACCGGGGGCTGTCTGACCTCATTGTTTGGGCGGTTATTTATAGATCCCGCAGCCGAAGTACATGTCTCCTTCTCTGACGTAATAAGATGACTTGGCTTCAATCTTTTTGGTCGTCGGGTTTGTCCAGTTATAATCAATCCAGCCTTTGCCTTTGGTTTTGGCCCCTTGGGTCATCTCATTCATGAACTGCTTGCCATTGCTGTCCTTGAGTTCCTTCAGGTTCTTGCCGATCAGTCCCTTGTTGGCGCCGTGGGCCAGGCAGACCGTATTCATGTCGAAGACAAAGACATAAAGCTCTTTTTTGACGAACTGACCTTTGGGGTCATTAATGGCCGCAAAGGCCTTGTCCTTGCCGTTGGCCTTGTAATAGGCAATGGCTTTTGCCACGAGATCCTGGGCTTCTTTGGCCGTTCCCTTATCCGCAGCGTAAACATAACCCGTTGTCAGCAGACAAATAATAACCGCCATCAAAATTTTCTTCATTCCTCTTTCCCCCTTTTAATAATTATTGTTTAGATAAATGGTTATCTGAATCTGAAACATCCAAGCCGCTACTATTTCTATATCCCTCCCTCCTTTAATAAATAAAATGATGATCATGCCATGCGATCCAGAAGCCCCATTTCTTCCGAGTTAAGGACTTTGTCGATATCGAGGAGAATTTTGACGCCTCCCCCCGTTTTGGCCATGCCGAGGATGTAGGCAGTGTCCATTTTGCTGCCGAAGGTCGGGGTGTCTTCGATGTCACCGGCCTTGATGTTGAGGACTTCCGATACCGAATCGACAACGATGCCCATGGGAATTTTCGCGTTAGGCCCCGTAATTTCCACCACGATGATACAGGTCCTTTCCGTGTATGCCATTGCTTCCATGCCGAATTTCAGTCTTAAATCGATAACGGGAATAACCTTTCCCCGGAGGTTGATAACGCCTTTAACGTATCCCGGCGTTTGCGGGACGGTGGTAATCGTCATCATACCGATAATCTCTTTTACTTTCAGGATGCCGATACCGTACTCCTCTTCCGCCAGGGTAAAGGTCAGATATTTCCCCTCGCGGACGGAAATGGCTTTCACTGCCTGATCCATCGCCTTTATTACGTCCTCTGCCATGACCTATTTCCTCCTTTAATTGACTCTAAAGAGTCATTGTTATTATTATGATTGCCGTGTCACAAGTTTTCACTAAGCTCAAACAATCCTTCCGGATCGATAATCAAGCCGATTTGGCCGTCCCCGAGGATGGCGCCGCCGGATATTCCCTTGGTGTTTTTCAAACCGTCCCCAAGACTTTTGATGACGACCTCTGCCTTTCCGAGGATCTCGTCGACCATGATGCACTTGGCGCGACCTTCCCCTTCTAAAACGACGGTAATGGCATCCCACGGCTCTTGGCTGTTTGCCGCAATGCCAAACAAATCGGCCAGTCTTACCAGCGGCAGGAGCCGCCCCATGACGGTGATCATTTCACCCTTGCCGATGATATTGGTGTAGTCCTTCCTGGCCGGCCGCAGGGCCTGACGAATCGCCGTTGTCGGCAGGATATAACGCTCCTTGCCGACTCTGACGATCATCCCGTCGATGATGGCCATGGTCAGCGGAAAGCTGGTGATAAAGGTTGTTCCCTTGCCGGGGACCGAGGTAATGTCAATCTTACCCCGCAGTTTTTCCACGGCCTGTTTGACCACATCCATACCCACACCGCGACCGGAGATGTCCGTGACCTGTTCGGCCGTGGAGAGGCCCGGCAACAGGATCAGGCGGTAGATTTCATAATCCGTCAGATTGTCGTTCTCACCGACTATGCCGTTCTTTATGGCCTTCTGTAAGATTTTTTCTTTATTGAGACCCCGGCCGTCGTCACTGATTTCGATGACAATGTTGCCGCCGCGATGATAGGCCTTCAGTTCAATCAGGCCTTTTTCCGTCTTGCCGCTGCGGATTCTTTCCTCCGGGGTATCGATGCCGTGATCAACGGCGTTTCTCACCAAATGCACGAGGGGGTTGTAGATTTCATCAACCATGTTACGGTCAATTTCCGTATCTTCACCCACCGGTTCGATGACAACGGATTTCCCGGCCCCCTTGGCAAGATCGCGGACAAGGCGCGACATGCGCTGGAAGGTCTGCTTGATGGGGATCATGCGCAGGCCCGTCGAGGCCCGCTGGAGTGAGGAGCTGATCCGGGAAAGCTGAGAAATATCGCGATGGAGATTGCGGTCTGAACTGATATGATGCTTAACATCCTGTTGAATAATCGTCTGGGTGATGACCAGTTCGCCGACCATGTCGATCATATCATCCAGCTTGCGCATATCGACGCGGATCATCGTGGCGTCCGTTGCCTGTTCCGTCTGTTTGCGCAGGGCGCCGGCAACCTGTTTGGGCGTGGCAATGCCCTTGCTGATCAGTGTTTCGCCGATTTTCTTTACAGGAATCTCCTGAGCCGTTTGCAACCCTTCCGTGAGGGCCGCTTGGGAAATGATCCCGTCCTCGACAAGAATCTCCCCGACGCGCTTTCGTTGCGGGGGCGGTTCGAGGCCGGACTCAACCTGGATGATTCTTTCCTTCAGGGCGGGAATATCGAGGGACGGCGGCGGGAGCTGACGCCCCTCAATTTCGTTTTTCAAGTGCAGAATCATGGCCTTCAGGGTGTCTGCCCCGTCGAGAACGACGTCGATCACGGCGGAAGAAACCTCCAGCTCGCCGTTTCTGGCCTTGTCGAGAAGATTTTCCAGGCTGTGGGCCAGAGTTCTGATTTCGTCCAGATTCAGAAAGCCCGCGACGCCCTTGATGGAATGAAAGGGCCTGAAAATGGCGTTGATATATTCTTTGTTTTCGGGATCCTGCTCGAGATTCAGGATGTTGACCTCAATCTCGTCAATATATTCGAGTGACTCGGTGATGAAATCCTTCAGGAGCGACATGTCCTGTATTTCCGTGATACTATCAGTGGTTTTATTGTCGGTGGTTATATCATGGGGCCGGTCCTGTTGCTCCTGTTCCACCGGTGCTGCTGAATCATCGCTTTTCGGCGCCCCTTCCGGTACGAAGCCGATCAACTTGGACAGGGTTTCCAGATAATCATCGATACTGCCCTCGATCTTGCCGGAGAGCTGATATTCCTGGGCAAATTGCTGGATAATGGTAATCCCTTTCTCGACGACGGCAAAACCGGCTTCTTTATTTTCCACGGCATCGAGGATCATCCTTTCCAGGAGGAAACTCATTCCTGAGGACACTGTCTTGATGGGCCCCAACTGATATTCCTCGGCAACTTTTATTACGCCTTCGAGTTGGTTCAGAAATATGCCGGCAGCAGGTATATCCACCTCGCGACCGCTAAGAAACAGAAAATCTGAGGCCATCTCATCGGCCAGGGCGATCAATCCATGGTCTGTCATTTTCATATCATCCTTATAATTTCATTTGCTATGTGATCCAAGGGCAGAACCTTGTCCGCAGCTCCGAGCTTGATGGCTTCTTTCGGCATGCCGAAGACCACACAAGATTTTTCGTCCTGGGCGATGGTGCTTGCCCCGGCGTCCTTCATTGCTTTCAATCCTTCCGCACCGTCGGCCCCCATTCCCGTCAGGATGACGCCGACAGCATTGGCCCCGGCATATTTGGCCGTCGATTTAAAAAGAACATCCACGGCCGGTCGCTGATGATGGACCATGGGGCCGGTTTTTACATCTACATAATACCTGGCCCCGCTCCTTCTCAGGAGCATGTGAAAATTCCCCGGGGCAATCAGGCAAGTTCCGGGGACTACCGTGTCATTGTCCTGCGCCTCCTTGACATGAAATTGGCAGAGGGTGTTCAATCTGTCGGCAAAGGCGGTGGTAAAATTGGCAGGCATGTGCTGGACGATTACAATGCCGGGGATGTTGGGGGGCAATTTCATCAGCACATTTTTCAACGCCTCCGTTCCACCGGTCGAAGCCCCGATGGCGATGACCTTGTGGGATGTCTGGGTGAGCGCCTTCATGGGTTCCGGTTTTTCTCTTACCAGACCTGTTGTTCGTGCAGCGGTGGACATGCTTACCCGTGACGCCGCCCTGATTTTATCGGCCAATTGGGAACTCATATCGCCGACACTGTAAGAGCCGCCCGGCTTGGCGATGACATCCACCGCGCCGATGTCGAAGGCCTCCAGGGTCATTTTCCCCCCCTTCGGGGTCAGGGAGCTGACGACAATCGTCGGCACCGGATAGTACTTCATGAGTTTCTTCAGGAATGTCAATCCGTCCATCCTTGGCATTTCGATGTCCAGGGTGATGACATCCGGTTGCAGATTGACGATCTTATCCCTCGCTACAAAAGGATCCGGCGCCGTACCGATGATTTCGATATCGGGGTAACGGGACAGTTCCTCAGAAAAGATTTTTCTAACAATCGCCGAATCATCGACTATCAATACCTTGATTTTTTTCAAGTATTATGGTCCTCCTGTTTCGCGGAATCCTAAAAATCCATCTCCTCGGTATTTTGATCACTATCGCCGTACACGCCTTCGCTGCTTAATCCGAGGACTTCATAGAGGAGTTTTCGCAGTTCTTCGGGAACAAAGGGTTTTTTTAGAAATCCTCTCGCCCCCAGCAGGGCGGCCTCTTTGATCCTCTCGGCATTGGCCTCGGTGCTGATAAAAACAAGGGGAATCTCTTTAAATAGCTCGTCGGAACGGAGGGCCTTCAATAACTCAATACCATTCATTTCCGGCATATTGATATCCGAGAGAATAATGTCAACCCAGTTTCCCGCCAAAACTTCCAGTGCCTCACGTCCGTTCTGCGCCTCATAGCACTTATCGGTGTGTATGCCGGAGATGCCGATGATCTTTTTGATCACCGCTCGCATGGAAAGAGAATCATCAACGATCAGAATATTAAAAGTCATGGTCTGGACACCGATCCTTCCGTCATTTTCTATAGATGCTCGGTTCAGAATACTTGAAGGGATGAGACAATCCCGTGAGGCTTTCTGAATGACCGACGAATAAATAACCGCCTTTTTCCAGGTGCTCGTAATATTTGTTGACAAGGACGCTTTGGGTGGCCTTGTCGAAATAGATCATGACATTCCGGCAAAAGATGACGTGGAACCGGAATTGTTGGGGAAACGGTTCAATTAGGTTCAAACGTCGGAATTCTACCAGGGCGCGGAGATCCTTTTTCACCCGGTAGAGCCCGGAAGAAGCGCCGGTGCCGTACTGGAAATATTTCTTTAAGAGTGGTTGGGGAATCTTGTCGATTTTCTCTGCCGAATAAACGGCTGCCTGAGCAGTTTTAAGAACCTTTGTTGAAATGTCCGTAGCCAATATTTTGACATCAGCAATACCGGGGTTGACATGTTCCCTGACGGTCATGGCTATGGAATAGGGTTCTTCTCCTGTAGAGCACCCGGCGCACCAGAGGTTGAGTTTTTTATTCTCCGCCAATTTCGGTAAAATCTTCTCCAACTTTCGGAAGTGGCTCTCTTCCCGGAAAAAGTAGGTCAGGTTAGTGGAGATGGAATCGATCATGGTGATCAATTCCTCCTGACCTTCTCGGGTCGTCACATGCCCGTAATATTCGGCAAATGATCTGAAATTGCCTTCCCGGAGACGTTTTCCCAATCGGGCCTTGACAAGCTCTTTCTTGCCATCGTGCAGATGGATTCCGCATTGCTCGTAAACAAGCTTGCTGATCCGGTCGAAATCACTGTCTTTCATCTCAGCGTTGATATAATTCATAGATTAGAAGTCCGAGAAAGAACCATTTTCCACGAGATTCCTGTTTGTTGCCTGCCGACCTTTAATAGGGCTAAAGCGAGCGGGCAGTGTATCTTTTCTACCAGTCCCGGCAAGGCCGAGGACCTTGCGGAATCCCGACGTCTTCGCCCCGGCAGCGCCGGAGACGCTCTGCAGGTGATCCGTACTCCCCCCGATGGTATTCATCAACTCTACGGTGACCTGCTTCATCTGTTCCGCCTGGGCGCTCATTTCTTCGGATGCGGAGGCCGATTCTTCAGCGTTGGCAGCCGTCTCCTGTGTTACCTTGTCCATTTCAGCGACCGCCTTGGTGATCTGGTCAATACCCTGAGATTGTTCATTGGAGGCCGCGGAAATCTCGCCGACCAACTCGCCGACCTTGGAGGCGCTCGCCGCCACTTCCAAAAAGGCTTCGTTAGTCTTGGACACGAGATTGGATCCGTCCTTGATCTTGATCACCGTTGTTTCGATGAGGGCGGAGGTATTCTTTGCCGCTTCCGCCGCGCGCATGGCCAAATTTCTTACTTCTTCAGCGACGACGGCGAAACCGGCTCCCGCTTCCCCGGCTCTGGCCGCTTCCACGGCGGCGTTCAGGGCCAGCAAGTTTGTCTGAAAGGCGATCTCATCGATGGTTTTGATGATCTTTGATGTCTCCATGCTTGCTGCGGAGATGTCTCCCATCGAGCGGGTAAGTTCAGCCATGGAATCATTGGCTCTCTTGACCACGGAATTGGCCTGTTTCATCAGGCTGTCCGCCTGCGAGGCGTTGCCCGCGTTCTGCTTGGTCATGGAAGACATCTCTTCCAGAGATGAAGATGTCTCTTCAAGGGCCGAGGCCTGTTCGGAAGCCCCTTCGGCGAGGGATTGACTGGCTGCTGCTACCTCGCTCGAGGCCGCGGCCACCTGCGTGGAGGCTTCGGTCAGTTGGGCCGTTGCGTTACCGATGGGGAGGGTAATGCTTCTGGCAAAATAGAGAACGCCCACCACGGTCAGGAGGAGAAATACGCCGGCAAAGATAAATATGATGTTGCGGATGGCATGGGCGGCCCCAAGAAATTCCGATTCATCCTGGGTGACGCCGATGGCCCATCCCGAGATCGCCACGGGGGCAAAGCCGGCAATCTTGTCCACTCCCTTGAAAGTGTAGTGATCGGAGCCCGTCTCAAAGGCAAGCATTCTTTTCGTGATATTTTCCATGCCCTGGATGTTCATAATATTCAGTTCGAGAACGAATTCCTTCTTAGGATGGGCGATGACGAGGCCCGTTTTATCTGTCATAAAAGCATACCCGGTCTTGCCGATTTTAATCGCGGAGATTTTTTCAATCAGGGTGTCGACCTTCATGGCCGCGGCGATGATCCCCGAGAAATTGCCGTCTTTATAGATGGGGGCGGCGATGACGGCGACGGGGTTGCCCGTCTTTTTTGATTTGATTACCGTCCCGACATTGGCCTTGCCGGCCTTGGCGGCGATGAAATAATCCCGCTCCCCGATATTGATGCCGTTGTAGGATCCCCCAATGCCGTCCGCCTTAATGACGCCCGTTGTATCGGCCACAAAGAGGACTTCATATTCGCCGCCGATTTTCTTTATCATTTCCGTGAGCTTGGCGGCGGCGAGGTCGCTGTTTCCCGCTGTAGCGTCAATAAAGGCCGGGTCGACGGAGAAGGCCGTTAACATCTTGATTTCTTCCCCCAAGGTCATCTGCACCATGGCAGCGAGATTTTTGGCTACATTTACGGATTGTTCGCGAGAGATGTCCTGAAGGGCTGTAGATGATTTGTAGGCCGAAAAAATGCCGACCACGAGGAGTGGTATCAGAGCGATCAGGATACCCCCCGTTAAAAGTTTTGTACGCAACGATGTTCTTTGCATATCTTAGTTCTCCTTTTCGGATTATTTGCCTCTCATGGTTTGCTCCGGTTTGAAGGGATTTGCAAAATCAAGGCCATGACGTGCCGGGAACTCAACTGGCATGACAAATCCCCCTGAATCCCCCTTTATCAAAGGGGGACTTAATTGCGATCATCTCTTTGTTAAAGAAGAAAAAATACCACTTTATCACAGAGGAAACATTCCCCCCTTTGTCAAAGGGGGGGCAGGGGGGATTTTCATGGTCCGTTGTGCCCGCCTTCGGGCATGGGGTTGGTAAAAAAATCTTGACTTTGAATGATATTTTGACAGAGGATGTCAGAGTATTGACATCCTTCCGGGTTGAACAAAGGGGAGAAATATCTTTATGAAAGCATTCAGGATTCTCATTGCCGAAGACGATGAGCTCAATCGTCAGAATTTAGTGGATCTTGTGGAGGAAAGCGGTTACCTCGCCAAGGCCGTGGCGGATGGAAAGCAGGCCATGGAAGAATTTGCGAGAGACCGCTATGATCTCGTGATCACCGATCTGCGGATGCCCAATGCTGATGGTCTGGAATTGTTGCGGTTTGTCAAGGAAATGAACCCGAATAATCTTGTGATTCTCGTCACGGGTTACGCCAGTGTCCACTCCGCGGTCGATGCCATGAAGATGGGTGCTTTTGACTACGTCACCAAGCCTCTAAAAAACGATCTTGTCAAAATTACTATCGAGCGGGCGTTATCCTATGTGAAACTGAAGGAAGAAAATGTTCTCCTCAAGGGTCGACTGAAGAACCATCCCGATTTCGGTAAAATGATCGGATACAGCGAACCGATGAAGAAAGTATTTGAAAAGATTGAGAAGGTGGCGACAACAGATAGCACCGTCCTCATTCACGGCGATAGCGGCACCGGAAAAGAACTGGTCGCCCGGGCGATTCATTTCAATAGCGAGAGAAAAGATAAACCCCTTATTCCGGTAAATTGCGGCGCCATTCCGGAAGAACTCCTGGAGAGTGAGCTGTTCGGTCACGAAAAGGGGGCCTTCACCGGGGCGATCAGAACCAGGATCGGCAGATTCGAACTTGCCCAGGAGGGGACGATTTTTCTCGACGAAATAGGCGACATGAGTCCCGCTCTGCAGGTCAAGTTGTTAAGGGTGATTCAGGAAAAACAATTTGAGAGAATCGGGGGCGTCAAAACCATCAACGCCGATGTCAGGATTATTGCCGCGACGAATCAGGATCTGGAAAAACTTGTCGAAGAGAAGCGATTCCGGGAAGACCTTTTTTATCGCATTAATGTCATTCCTATTTATTTGCCGCCCCTCAGAGAAAGAGGAATGGACCTGCCCATATTGGCCAATCATTTCTTGAAGAAGGTCAACAAGTTAAAGAAGAAGGAAGTACAACGTATTGCCCCGGCGGTGATGAACATGTTGATGGAATACCCCTGGCCGGGTAACGTGAGAGAATTGGAGAATATGATCGAGATGCTGGTGGTCATGAAAGAAGAAGGTGAAATCGGCATCGAGGATTTACCGAGCAAGATATCTCTGAGAAAAATGCCTGCATCCACATTGTACGGCGGTGAATTTCCGGAGGAAGGCGTTGATTTTAACAACATGGTTGTTCAATTTGAAAAGGATCTCCTTTTAAAAGCCCTAGACAAATGCGGCGGCGTTAAAAACCGGGCGGCAAAGATGCTCAATCTGAATCGCACCACTCTTGTTGAGAAACTAAAAAGGTTGTAACTACTTCCCATCATATTTGGCCTCAGATTTGCATTTCGTAAGAAAAAATTGCGATGCAGATCCGCTCATGGTCGTTGCTCAGTGATCAATTAAGCGAGAAGAAAGTAATTTCTTCCTATCACTGAGAAACATGTTTATGATGATTAAGGATCGGTCGTAGGAAAAGGGATATTTACATTCAATTATGGCTGATCTTGTTGTAGGAATTTCAGACCTGAAATGCAGCAAACAACCGAATGATGTTATTATCACCTACGCACTGGGTTCTTGTATCGCCGTTGTTATCTTTGATCCGATGGCTTGCGTGGGGGGCATGCTGCATTTCATGCTGCCGGATTCGAACCTGGATAAGACAAAGGCCGCCGCGGCTCCGGGCATGTTTGCCGACACGGGGGTTCCCTTATTGTTCAAGACATGCTATCAGTTAGGCGCAGAAAAAAAGCGGCTAATCGTGAAGATTGCCGGGGGAGCAAGTATTCTCAACGATGCGGATTATTTTCGCATCGGGCAAAAGAACATCACCGCGATGAGGAAAATATTCTGGAAAAACAATGTGTTAATTAGAGCAGAAGACACCGGAAAAAACTGTAACCGTACGGTTAAGCTCCAGCTCGCCGACGGTAAGTGTTTTGTGAGATCATCTGGTGGGTCGGTAGAGGAGTTATAATGCTCGACAGAATCCTCCTTTCTATTAATAAATTGCCGGCCTTTCCGGCGACTGTTCAGCGGGTATCCGAACTTCTTAAAAATGAGGACTATTCCGTAAATGAAATAGTATCAGTTATTAAGTTTGATCAGGCTATTACTGCAAATATTTTAAAAATAAGTAATTCCGCGTATTTTGGTGTCCGGCAGAAAATAAAGACCATTCATGATGCCGTTGTTTATTTGGGACAGCAGCATCTCGTCCGCGCCATTCAAACGGCAAGTATCTCCAAATTCTTTACCACGAAAGGCTATGGAGAAAAGGCCAGCGAACTTTGGGAGCATTCGGTGGCTGTTGCCCTGATGTCGCAGATTCTGTCGCGTCAGCTTCATCAAAAGGAAAATCCTGTACTTTACACGGCAGCGTTGCTCCACGATGTCGGGAAGCTGGTAATGGGAGAATACGTACAGGATGCGTCCAAGAAGATATTCGAGCTCGTAAATCAACACGGATATTCATTTCTTGAGGCCGAGGAAGAGATTGTCGGCATCAATCACGCGGATCTAGGCGGGCGGATCGCCGAATACTGGAACTTCCCGCTGGAAATCAGAGATGCCATTGCCTTGCACCATCGTCCTAATCTTATCGATCTGGAAGAAAATGTCTTGCCAAGTCTTATCTACCTTTCCGATCAGTTCTGCCTGACAATGGGTATCGACGGCGGCATGGACGGCCTTGCCCACCGAGGATTCAGCGAGGTCACGAAGAAATTTCACTTGCGGGAAATCGACGTCGAAAAGAATATGCTCCTGCTTTTGGACCAATTGAAGCAGGCGAATGAATTATTACGTATTGCTGATAAATAACCTCTTTAATATTTAATCAAGGTAATTGAGGCGTATCCGAATATGGAACCGAACAAGATATTAAGACAAAATCTGATGAAGGCGGTTTTCGAAGTATTTGAAAAAATGTACTATATATTTCTTGAACCGGTAGAAAAAGAAGCCCTCGGTAGTGATTTCAGCGCCGTCGAGATTGGTTTTTCCGGCGCTCTAACGGGCGGCATCATCGCCCGGTTTCCTCAAGAGTTGTCGATGATGATGGCGGCAAACGCCTTGGGAATGGATGAGCAGGAAATGACCGAACAGATCCTGGAAGATTGCCGGAAAGAATGCCTCAATATGCTCTGCGGCAATTTTCTGCAAAAACACGACGCCAATACGCTGTTCCATATGAGCTTGCCAATAGTCGTCGTTGGGGAAGGGGGAAGTGAATCTGCCGACCAGCAGCAAATTCATAAACTCGATCTCAATTTCGAGACCGACCATATTCCCCTGCGCGTGGAAATGACCATATATCAGGAGTGCTGAAAAGAATTAAAGAATATAAGGACTTCGGGAGGAACTATGGATAAAAACATCAAGATACTCGTAGTTGATGATTTTGGCACAATGAGGAAAGTCATCAAGAACATTCTCAAGCAGGTTCAATACGAGAATATTGTGGAAGCGGAAGATGGAGTCGTGGCGCTAAAGATTTTGAAATCACAAAAGATTGATTTTGTGATCAGCGACTGGAACATGCCGAACATGACGGGTTATGATCTTCTTAAGGCGGTGCGGGCCGACCCCGAAATTGGGAAAACGCCTTTCTTGATGGTTACGGCGGAGTCGCTTCAGGAAAACGTCGTTGCCGCAGTCAAGGCCGGGGTCAGCAATTATATTGTAAAACCCTTTACCGCGGAAACACTGAATGAAAAAATAACTAAAATCATGGAAAAAGAAGCAAAATAGAGGTTAGGAACGCTATGAATGTCAAATTTATCAATCCTTTTTTAGAAGCGACCATCGATGTATTGAAAACAATGGCCTTTGTTGAACCAACTCCGGGTAAGCCCTATCTGAAAAAAGACAACATTGCCAAGGGGGACATATCGGCGATTATCGGTCTGACGGGGGCGGCGAGAGGGTCTCTGGCATTGACTTTTTCTGAGTCCAGCATTGTAAAGATCGTTTCCAACATGCTTGGCGAGGAGATCAAAGAGATCAACGGAGATATCAAGGACGCCGTCGGTGAGATTACAAACATGGTGTCCGGGGCAGCGCGGAAAAAATTGGAAGCTGAAGGCTTCATCATCGCCGCTGCCATTCCCACAGTGGTTACCGGGAAGGGCCACTCGATTGTTCATGTCATGGGGGGGCCGAGCATCATAATCCCTTTTACCACCGATCATGGGACTTTTGTCGTTGATGTCTGTCTGACTGAGGGCAGCTAAAGAAGCTAAAGAACGATTAAATCAGTAAATGTCTTACTTTGATTGCTTTATGACCTGACGAGCCCGGTCCTGGAGGACGATGATGCTGATTCTCCGGTTCCGTGGGTCTTTGGGATTCTCCTTGATGTACAATTCCTGGTCCGCATACCCTACGACTCTCGCAATAGAAGTGGGGTCAATCCCGTTATTTTCCAGATCACGCCGCGCCGAAGAAGCCCTGGCGGTCGACAGCTCCCAGTTTGTAATATGCGCGCCTTTGGCTGTGAAGGGGGCGGCGTCCGTATGGCCTTCGACGGCGATACGATTGGGAAGATCTTTGATATTCTCGGCAACAAGCTTGATGACTTCCTTTCCCTGGGCGCTCAGTTCATTGCTCCCCGCCGGAAACATCATACTTCCCTCCATATCGATCAGTTGGATGCGGACACCGCCTTCCACGATGTCGATCACAACCTGATTTCCAAAACTATGAAGTTTCTGCTCCACCGCTTTTTTCATCTTGGTGACAAGATCCGTAGCACCCGCCTTTCCTACCAGCGTCGCATCGCCTATCATGCCGGGGCTCGCAGACATGATTGATTTGCTAGATGATGAAGACGACTCTTTCATGACATTGTATTCTTTGAAATATTCGGAAACTGACAGACGTTTTTCGGGCGAGACCATGGTTATCAGCCACATCAACAGAAAAAAGGCCATCATCGCCGTCACAAAATCGGCATAGGCGACTTTCCAGGAACCGCCATGATGGGCTGCGTGTTTATTGTTCTTCCCTCTTTTGATAATGATGGTTGCTTTATCGTCCATTTATTTCTTTTGCGTCCTCAGAGCTTCTTCGACTTCCAGAAAGCTCGGTTTTGATTCATGAGGGATGACCCTGCGTCCGAATTCCAGGGCCACCTTGGGGGCGGCGCCGCCAACGAATGATACAAGGGCCACCTTGAAAACAACAAGATACTGTAGTTCTTCCGTAGCGACATGTTCAAGATTTTTTCCCATCGGCCCGGCATAACCATAGCAGAGGAGAATGCCGAGAAAGGTTCCCACCAGGGCGGCGCCGATGCTGTTTCCCAAAACAGCAGGGGGTGAATCGATTTTTCCCATGGTCAGGACGATACCGAGGACGGCTGCCACGATACCGAGACCAGGAAGACTGTCGGCGACAAAATTGACCATTTTGGAAGGGAGGATCAATTCTTCAAAGTGGCCTTCCAGTTCCGTATCGATGAGGGACTCCAGCTCATGAGAGGCTATCGTTGTCGTCATGACCAGCCGCAGGGTATCGGTGATGAGCCCGATGGCCCGGTGGTTGCGTAAAATCTTCGGGAATTTGTTAAAAAGAGAACTTTTTTCCGGGACGTCCACATCGCTTTCAATGGAAACGAGACCCTGCTGCCTGATTTTGTAGAAAATTCCATTGAGCAGTTTCAGTGAATCCAGATATTCCTGCTTGCCGTAGGGTTTGTGTGTAAGGGTGGCCAACACGGCGCCCAGGACGGTCTTAGTAGTCTTTATGGATGCGGCAATGAGAAAACCACCAACTGCCGCGCCGCCAATGATCAACAGCTCCACCGGTTGGAACAGTACCGATAGATTGCCGTGTTCCAGAAGATAACCGCCGATTACGCATGCGGTCACTACGACCGCTCCAATAATGACAAGCATTTATTTTACTTCCTTCTCTCTCTAAGAATTTCCCGCTCCTTTTCAAAAACGAAGCGGACAATTTCATCCCTGATTTTGTCGTCTAGCTTTGTGAAATTCAGGACCGTTACGTACCCGCTGGTCTGCTTTTCAGTTTTGATAACTTCACCATAGAGATTAAGGTACAATTCCGCCGATTGCCCGGAAGACAAAATAGTCTTCATTTCCAGAATATCGCCGGACTGAAAAGGTTCTCGGGTTGTAAAATTCATTCCGTTGCCGCTGATGTTGACCGCCTTGAAGGGAAGAGACTGAAAACCCTCACTTTGGATCGTTATGAGGTGGATAATGGAATCGAGCTTTACATTGATCACACGTAGCCATTCATTGAGAAGGGGTTCCTCAACCTCCGGCAGCATAGAGAAATCCGGGATGGCAATATTTCCCGAGATCCGGGAACGAACCATCAGTTGTTCATCTTTCGGTACAAGACGATACGCCATAGGAATGTAGGCGTAAACACGGGTGTATTCTCGGCGATTTGTGACTGTGGAATCTTCAGATGACATACTTCCCCCTGTTTGACGAGTATTGGAAATTATCATGCAAATGGAGTGCCACCTGAGGGGTGAAAAGCGCAGGGGGAAACATGGTACGGTAATTGCTATCCGGTACAGTAACTATTTTAATTGAAAGGCAATTGGAGATGGGGAAAACTATTTATATGTTCTTGTCTTTGCTTATTTTTATTGTCTCAGTGCAAACCGCTCTTTCCGAACCCACCAAGATATTTACCATTCAAGTAATAACAAATAGTGAAAAGAATAACGCTCTGAGAGAAGCTAAAAAGCTGGAGGCTGAAAAAGTTAACGATATCAGGGTGGAGAAAGTCGGTGAGCAGTATGTTGTCCGGATCGGCAAATTTTCCAGGCAGACGGATGGAATCGCAATTTTACAAAAGATTCGGCAAATATATCCGGAAAGCATGGTCCGTACGGCCTATGATATGCCTGAGCGTCAGATTTACGAAGCAAACACATCAGTCAAGAAATCAGCGGATACCAAAATTCCTCAATCTTCCATAGAGAAGCCAGTTGGAAAATCCGCGATTCCGCAACCTGCTGTTGAGAAAGCAAAATTACGAGACCGTCATCGTATTGACTATGCGTCGGAAAAACTCAAGGCGACTCCATCGGTAGTATCCACTACAAGCCCATCGGCAGCGCCTGCTGATTCCCCCAAAGCCGCTGCCGTAACACACCCCATGGTGGCGCCAGCTACAGCCGTGCAGGCGGCGCCTGTTACAACGCAACATGCAGCGCCGCTGGCAGCATCCGTTCAGCGGCAACAGGGGGCCCCGCAATATTCAATTATTGAGAAGGCGATGCAATCATTTCAAAATCGTCAGTATGATCAGGCTGCGGAGATACTTTATGAAATTACACGTCAAAAAAATGTCGATATCCCGACCTATGAAAAAGCGGTCCGCCGTCTGGCCGATTGTTATTTTTTCATGGGTGAGCAGGGATTTGCAGGAAAATTTATTATTGCTGTTGACCATTACAAAGCAATTTTGCGGAATTATCCGGATCCGAAGGAAGAGAATGATCTGGCCTACTATCGGTTGGCGATGAGCTATGATAAGTTGAAATTCTATTATGAGGCGAGCGCCGCCTATGACGAACTTGTGAAAAAGTACCCCGACTCGACATTTATCCAGGAGGCCATGTTCGAGGCCGGGGTGCTGACGCGAAAAATTGGCAGATACGCTCAGGCAGCAGCCCGCCTGCAGTTATATCTGAAAAAATATCCCACTGGAAAATACAGCCGGGAGGCACGATTCTCGTTGGCGGAAAGCTACTACGAGATGAAAGATATGAAAAACGCCCTTCAAGCGTATGAAGATATTCTGAAACGATGGCCGAACAAGGCAGACATACCCAGGGATGCTATCCTGTATATGGGATGCCTGCAGTATGAATCAGGAAGATATCAAGATGCCATCGAATCGCTGTCGTACTTTTTGAGCATTTATCCCCAGGGCGATCAGGCTAAATCGGCTTATTATGCCTTAGCGGCGTCATTTTACGGCAGCCGTCAATACCGAACCGCCCTGCAACTTTTTTCCCAGGTCATTGAAGCATATCCAGGCTCACGGGAAGCAACGGAAAGCTTGATTGCCTTGGCGAATCTGGGGATTCTACATCCGGAAATAAAAATTCCCGCCGCAATGCGGGGCAGCAAATATGTTGAAAACCCCATTGCCAACTATGATCTGGTTCTTTCTGCCTTACCCGACAGTGAAACCATGCAGCGCGTCCTTTATCTTAAGGCCCGTGGTTTGGAGAAAACCGGTCGTTTTCTCGAAGCCTTTAAAATATCAAGCGATGCAATCACAAAATATCCCAAAGGACCATTTACAGGGGAAACTTCAAAAGTTCTAAAAATTGCCTTCAAATCCCTGGTTGATGATTTATATGCCCGCGAAGATTATCTGACTGTGGCTGACCTGTATTTTAAAACCTTCCATAAGGGATTTTATGACCAGCCAGACGAAGAGTCGCTGATGAAAATCGCTACGGCGCTGCAAAAACTTTCATTCAAAAAGGAGGCGCTAGCGATGCTTAATTATATGGACGCTGTCTGTAAAGACAGTATTGTCAGAGCAAATATAAAAAAAGATATTGAAAGTCTGAAACAAGGGGAGGTTTCGGCAAATGAAAATGTCCTGGGTGCAGGGGACCGTTTTTATCTGGAAGGAAAATATCAGGAAGCCATGAAATGGTATGAGGGAGCCCTCAACCGTCCCGATAAAGCCGACAAACGCTGGATTTTGTATCGCCTGGCGTTGTGTGAGATAAAACTGTCGACCGATGGGGATGTTGCCAAGAAGCATATTGCGAGTCTTAAGGGAGGCGGTGAAGACGCCTTCTGGACCAAGGTGGCCGATTATATATCGGATGACGCCGCCTGGAGAGGAAGATATAAGGGATTGGCGACGAATTAAACTTCAAGCCGGGGAAACTATGAAAAGCTTTTACACCCATAAGGAAGATCAGCAAAGACAATCATTCACAGATCTTGCGGCGGAGCTTGCCCATGAAATTCGTAATCCTTTGGGTAGTATCGAACTGCTTGCTTCACTTTTGATGAAAAACACGGATGATCATACGAATATAAGGCGAGCAGCACAGATTATTAACGCAGTGAAAGAAATTAACGAGAGAATAACAAACATAATGGTTTCAACAAAGGCAAGGGAAATAGATTTTAAAAAAATACATATTCACGAAATAATTAGAGAAATTCTGCAATTTTCCGAGATGGTGCTCGAGGGGAAAAAGCTCTTTCTGTTGATGAAGTACTCGCCGTCAGAGCCGATGGTTTATGGAAACGGGGAAATGCTCAAACAGCTCTTTTTAATGCTTATTCTTAATGCCCTTCAGTCTATTCGGGAAGGGGAATATCTTTTCATTGAAACGCGCTTCAAAATAGGAGACTCGCAGGCGCCGGCATCTTCTGATATGAATAACAGCGGGCATTTCTATATTAGGTTCTCTATGAAAACAGGCACAGAAAATGAGGAGAGTATGAGAACGGTAAACAGTCTCGAATGGATGTTTAAAAAAGAAGAAATGAAAACTGGTCTTGGGATTGCCGTTGTTTCAAGCATTGTAGAGATGCATCAAGGCTCCGTTCATCTGGAAAAAGACGAAGACAGCATGGTATTTTGTATATCCCTGCCGGCCTTCGCTGATCAAAAATGAAATGAAAAACAAGAAAATACTCATTGTGGATGACGATCAAACCATGAGGATGGCCCTTTCCGACTCTCTGGAGACGAGCGGATTTGATGTCTGTATTGCCGAAAATGGCGATGAAGCACTTAAAATGTTTGGCAAGAATCATTTTGAAGTTGTCGTGACAGACATGAGAATGCCCAAGATGGGTGGTATGGATGTCCTTAAAGAAATAAAAAAAATATCCCCCCAGACGCCGGTTATTCTGATTACGGCATACGGAACGGTTAAAACAGCAGTAGAAGCAATGAAGGAAGGGGCGGCTGAGTTTATCATGAAGCCTTTTTCCCTTGATGATCTGGAATTCGCGGTCAGAAATGTTTTGGCGTCGCGAGTTGTGTTGGATACGCCCGGTGATGATCGCGTGGATGCATCGTTCCCGACGTCAATGGAAATCATTACCAGAAATGACAGAATCATAAAACTCCTTGCCATGTTGAAGAACGTTGCCAAAAGCCGCTCAAGTATACTTATCCAGGGGGAAAGCGGCACCGGCAAGGAATTGTTTGCCCGGTTCATTTATCTTCACAGCAAGAGAAGGCAAAATCCGTTTGTTGCCGTCAATTGCGCCGCCATTCCCAACAATCTCCTTGAAAGTGAAATGTTTGGTTACGAGAAAGGCGCTTTCACGGGCGCCCTTTTTCGTAAACCCGGAAAATTTGAACTGGCCGATGGAGGGACGTTACTCCTTGATGAGGTCAGTGAAATGGATTTTCAACTTCAGGCCAAACTCCTGCGCGTAATTCAGGAAGGTGAAATCGATCGGTTGGGAGGTAAGGCTCCTGTACCTGTGGATGTCAGGATCATTGCGACGACAAATATCGACCTGAAAGCCGCCATTGAGGATAAAAAATTTCGTGGGGATTTGTACTACCGTTTGAACGTTATTCCCCTTGTTATACCGGCCTTGCGTGAACGTATAGATGATATACCTCTTCTAGCCGATCATTTTTTAAAAAAATACAGTCAGGCTAACGACACCAGGAAACCGGATCTGTCCCCGCAGGCTATTGACTCCTTGATGGCCCATGATTGGCCGGGTAATGTCCGGGAATTGGAAAACACCATGGAAAGGGCCGTTCTGATTTGTGAAAATAATGTTATCCAACCTGGACATCTTTTCCTCGGTGGTGATTTTTTAAAGGAACCTTCCGATATCTTATCAGGACATCAGGAACATGTGAAATTGCAGATGGACACAACAAATATGACTTTGAAAGACGTCGAAAAGGCGCTCATTTATGAAACTCTCTCGAAGGTAGACGGGAATAAAAGCAAGGCGTCACGGCTTTTGGGAATAAGTGTGCGTACAATGAGAAACAAGCTTCATGAGTATCAGTTGGAAAACCATGGCTTCAGCGAGGACGAAGACGAAGACGAACCGTAATGGTATATGTATTGCATGATTCTTTAACATAAATCAACACAGGGAAAATAGAATGCCGCAACTATTTAATAAGACATTTGATGTCCTTTCAAATATGCTGTCCTATCGGTCGAAAAGACACCAGGTAATCCTGTCCAATGTCACGAATATCGATACTCCTGGCTACAAAGCAGCGGATATAAGCTTTAGTAAGGATCTGCGGGAGGCCGTGGTGAACAAGGGCAAGGTGCAGATGACAAAGACCCAGGATCGGCATATGGGGCCTGAAATTAGAAATAATGATCCTGAAAATTTCAAAGTTCATGAAACTGAGGAAGCGGTCAAGCTTGATACGGAAATGGCCAATCTGTCGGAAAACCATCTTATGTACAATATGACGGTGGACATGCTGGCGAGGAAATTTCGTGGTCTACAAACGGTATTGAAGGAGACGAAGTAATATGGATTATTCAATGTCTTTTAAAATCTGCGGCGCCGGTATGGCTGCCTCGAGAACAAAGATGGATGTTGTGGCAAGTAATTTGGCAAATGCGGAAACAACAAGGACACCGGAAGGGGGGCCGTACAAGCGGAAATCGGTTGTTTTATCCGCCGAAACCCCCAAGGACGGGTTTGATGGGGCCCTGAAAGATGCGTTAAGGACCGTCAAGGTAGACAATATTGCTGAAGACAGTACGGGGTTCAAGACCATCTATAACCCCGGCCATCCTGACGCAGATGACAAGGGCATGGTAAATCTGCCGAATGTCAATCTTGTGACGGAGATGGCGGATATGATTATCGCCGCCAGATCCTTTGAGGCATGCGCTACGGCTTATGATGCGACAAAAAACATGGCTTTGCGGACCCTCGAGCTTGGGAAGTAAACCAAAATGTTGAAAGGTGAGGGAAGATGAAAGAGATATTTTTACAGGGAGGGCTAACCGACCCGGCAGGACAACTACAGAAGGTTCAGCAGCCCTTTCGACAGGAAAAGAGCGGCAACAGCTTCGGAAGCATTTTGAAGGATGCTGTAAATGAGGTGAGCCAGATGCAAGCTCAGGCAGATCAGTCCGTTGTAAAAATGCAGGTTCAGGAATCCGGTAGTCTTCATGAAGTGATGATTGCCCTTGAAAAAGCTGATGTTTCCTTTCGAACCATGCTGCAAGTCAGAAACAAGGTTTTAGACGCATATCAGGAAATCATGCGAATGAGCGTATAAATTGACATCTATAAAGGGACGAAATACTTTGTTATTCGGATTGTAAAATATGAACCCGGTTCAAATCTTATCGAGATTGTGGCAGAATTTCAACATGCTGGCGCCTGTCAGAAAGATGACGGTTGTAGCGGCCGCTTTGATCAGTCTCGGCGCAATCGCGGCCATGGTGCATTTTTCTGGTCAAATGGACTATCAAACCCTCTATTCGAACTTGTCCAGCGAAGACGCCGCGACCATTGTCGGCAAATTGCAGGAAAAAAAAATCCCCTACAAGCTGAATCCATCCGGCGACTCTGTAACGGTTGCGTCCGATAAAATTCCGGAAATAAGGATGGAGCTTGCCGCCTCCGGTTTGCCGAGAGGTGGTAACATAGGGTTTGAAATATTCGATCAGAAATCAATCGGGGCTACCGAATTCGAACAGAAACTGAATTATCGCCGGGCCCTTCAGGGAGAACTTGCCAGAACAATCAACAGCCTCGAAGAAATCCAGCAGAGTCGGGTTCATATTGCCTTTGCAAAAGACACATTGTTTATCGATCAGCAGCAGAAATCAACCGCTTCTGTTACCGTCAAACTTAAAACAGGCAAGAGCCTGCGGCAAAATCAGGTTGATGGCATAGGTCATCTTGTCGCCAGCAGTGTCGAAGGATTAAGTTTTGAAGATGTCATGGTTGTTGACAGTAAAGGAAATATCCTTTCCAAGGGGCATGATGAAACTAAATTGTCCCGTCTCTCCAATTCGCAGATTGAATATCAGAGAAATGTTGAGCGGAATCTTACCAGCCAGATTCAGACCATGCTGGAGAACGTTGTCGGTAAGGGAAAGGCTGTTGCCAGGGTAACGGCGGATCTCGATTTTCGTATCACTGAAAAAACTGAGGAAACATACGATCCCGAGTCTCCGGTAATCAGGAGTACGCAAAAGCAGAGCGATAAAACAGTGGCCACCTCAGGCGCAGCAAAAGTGGGAGCCGCGAGCAGCGCGCCGGGACAGGAAAAAGATAAACTCGATGAAGTGACCAATTATGAAATCAACAAAGTGGTCAACAAGACGGTAATGCCCGTGGGGGAGATCAAGAAGTTATCCATTGCCGTAGTCGTGGACGGAATCTACACAAAGAATGACAAGGGTCAGGAAGCCTATCAGGAAAGATCTAAAAAAGAGATCGATTCGTTAGAGGATCTGGTCAGAAAATCGGCGGGCTTCAATGCCGCCAGGGGGGATCAGGTTATCCTGACAAGTATGTCTTTCACGAAACAGGATCTTGACGCGACGCTGTCGAACATTCCGTGGCACGAAAGACTTGCGCCATTTGTTCCGTTGGCAAAATATGTTGCCCTCCTCGCAGCGATCGGTCTCCTTTTCTTTTTCGTTATCCGGCCGTTGATGAGTGGCCTCTTAGCGGGTGCTTCAAGACAGGCGCCGCGGGATACCGTTCAATTGTCAACAACAGGGCAGCCGAGCCTGGGAGGTGAATCTGTGGCCTTGTTGAGCGGACACGGGGGAGGGGGAGGCGAATTGACGGAAATGGAACTGTCAAAACAACTCGCCAGCGCAGATGCAAAGAGATTCGCTGAATTACTGAGGAATTGGGTAAAATAAAGGGGACCATTTACCAATGACTAACGAAGAAAAGGCAGCCATTATGCTGCTATCATTGGACGAGGAACAGGCGGATCTCGTCATGAAGAATCTCCGCCCCGCAGAAATTCGTCGTATTGGTAAATATATGAATAAAATCAATACAATATCAGCGGATACGTTAAAGACGGTTGCCAAGGAGTTTATCGCTTTAGCTAAAGAAGGGGGAGGTACTATTGCGGTCAGGGAAGGGGTTGCCAAAAATATCGTTAGTAAAGCAATAGGAGAAAAAGAAGCAAATGTTTTTATGTCTCAAGAAGCGTCTAAATCAGATGAAAACCCGCTTATTGAGAAACTCAGGGATATTGATCCGAAAGTATTGCTCGAGTTTACGAAATCGGAACATCCGCAGACGATTGCCTTGATCCTTGTTCATTTGAAACCGGAACAAGCGGTAGAGATCGTTGAGAGCTTTTCGATAGAAATGCAAAGTGAAATCATCAGGCGCATGGCAACACTGAAGAATGTGCCACGTGAATTAATTGAAGAAATTGCCAAGACGCTGGAAAAGGAGATTGTAATTGGCGCTACCAGTGAGCAACAAGTGGGAGGAGTACAGGTCGTATCGGAAATACTCAATATGGTGAACAGGGCAAACGAAAATGAAATCATGGCTTATCTTGAAGATAAAGAACCGGATATTGCAGGTCAAATCAGAGGCCTGATGTTCACCTTCGAAGACGTCCTGAAGCTCGATGATCGAAGCCTGCAAGAATTGCTGAAGGAAGTTTCATCCGACGATCTATCCAAGGCCCTTAAGGTAGTTGATGAAGGACAGCGGCAGAAATTCTTTAAAAACATGTCGCGGCGAGGCGCTGAAATGCTCAAGGAAGATATCGAAATGATGCCGCCAATCAGGTTGTCGGAAGTAGAAACAACGCAACGCTCCATTGTCGAAACAGCAAAAAAATTGGAAGGAGAAGGGCGAATAAACGCACTGCGGAGTAGCGGTACCCAAGGCGATGAGTACGTATAATTCTAAAGTCATTAAGGCATTGCAGGTGAAGCTGGTCAGTGTTGATGATGACGAACCTGAAATATCTAACAAGAAAGTTGGTGGGACGGTAAATAATTCTTCGCCGCAGCCCTCAAAATCAAGAATATCAGAAATAGAGCTGCTGAAAAGTGAGTATGAAAAACGCATCAAGAGTACGGAAAAAGATTCCTATGAGCGAGGAGTTAGCGAGGGCATGAGAACCGGAGCAGACCAGACGCGGAAGGAATCCATAAAGAGCATAGAAGCTCTGCAGAATCAGCTCAAGGAAGTCGCCTTATTAAGAAAAAGCATTTTGGAAAAAGCGGAAAAGGATGTGCTGACTTTGGCTCTCTCAATTGCTGAGAAGATTCTTCATCAAGAGGTAGCATCCAATCAAGATACAGTTCAAAATATTCTTAAGGCCGCCATGAAAGATATTCTCGATCGGGACAACATCAAGGTTCACCTGCATCCTCAAGATTTTCAATATATGATGGGCAAGAAGGAAGACTTTCTTCATGGTTTTGACGGGATAAAAAACATCGTATTTGAAGAAAATGGAGGCGTTATCAGAGGGGGGGCGATCATTGAAACACAGTGCGGTGAAGTAGATGCGAGGATTGATCGCCAGTTTACAGAGGTCAAAAACCAACTTTTGTCGTCAATAAACTGATCAAGATGCCCATCCATCCATCCTTCTTATGAACGTTGATCTTTCAAAATTTCATCGCCTATTGGACGGAATGAAGCCCATCAGAGTTCATGGGAAGGTTAGTGAAATCATTGGACTCGTGGTGGAGGGACATGGACCGGTGGCGTCATTGGGCGAACTCTGTGCCATTTATCCGGCTGGAGATGGACGACCCGTAACCGCCGAGGTGGTTGGATTTAAAAAAGGGAAAGTTTTGCTGATGCCTCTGGATACCTTGCAAGGTCTTGGTCCAGGCTGCAAAATTATTTCCCTCGGGAAACAGGCAAGCGTAGGTGTGGGAGCCGGCTTTCTTGGGCGCGTAATCGATGGTCTAGGGAATCCCATTGACGATAAGGGACCCATTGATTGCGATGATACCTATCCCATTTATGCAGATCCGATAAATCCCTTGAAACGCGGTCGCATCGATGCACCCATGGATCTTGGGATAAAGGCCATCAACGGAGTACTGACATGCGGCAAAGGCCAGAGAATGGGGATATTTTCGGGATCGGGCGTGGGGAAAAGCGTTCTCATGGGCATGATCGCCAGGAATACCAAGGCAGATATCAATGTCATCGGTCTTATTGGGGAGCGGGGAAGAGAAGTAAGGGAGTTTCTCGAAAAAAACTTGGGGCTTGAGGGATTGAAGCGATCGGTGGTGGTTGTGGCGGCCTCTGATCGTCATCCCCTGATCAGAATGAGGGCGGCTTATGTCGCAACGACGATTTCCGAATACTTCCGTGATCAGGGAAAGGATGTGCTGCTCATGGTAGATTCTTTGACAAGATTTGCCATGGCCCAGCGTGAAATTGGACTCTCTATTGGTGAACCTCCTACCACAAAAGGCTATACCCCTTCGGTTTTCAGCCTGCTGCCGAAGCTGTTGGAAAGGTCGGGTCTGGACGCCGGAAAAGGAAGTGTCACTGGACTTTATACGATTCTGGTCGAAGGAGACGATTTCAATGAGCCGATAGCCGATGCCGCCCGATCAATTTTGGATGGGCACATTTCTCTTACCAGGGAATTGGCAAACAAGAATCATTATCCGGCCATTGATATCCTCCAGAGCATCAGCAGGGTCATGATTGACGTCGTCGACGATGTACAGAAGAAAAAAGCCAATGAGCTTCAGAATATTCTTGCCACATATAAGAAAGCGGAGGATCTTATCAATATTGGGGCCTATGTTCAGGGAAGCAATCCTGACATTGATTACGCAATTGCGATGATTGCCAGGGTTAATGCCTTCCTTCAACAGGGGATAAATGAGCAGGTAGATTTTTTGAACACCAAGAAACAATTATTAAGTCTTTTTAACTGCTGAGGCTAACGATGTTTGTTTTCAAATTACAGGCAGTTCTGGATACGAAAATAATCATTGAGGAGCAAAAGCTCACAGAGTTTTCCGAGAAGAAAAATAAGCTAAACGAAGAGCTGCAAATTTTAAATGACGTACAACAGGAGCGAATTTTGCTTGTAGATCAACTTAGAAATTCACAGCACCTCATTCATCATTTGCGAGATATTGAATTACAGATTAAGTATATTGATGTTTGCATGGAAAAGGGGAAAAAGCAGAAGAAGGTAATAGAGTTCGTGACGAAGGAGCTTGATGAAAGAAGAATCGCCCTGATGGAAGCCATGAAGGAAAGAAAAATGCTGGAAAACCTAAAAAACAGAGATATGGAAGAATTCAAGGCTTCAGAGGTCATGCGGGAAAGAATAACGACTGATGAAACGGCAATCTTACGATTCAGGAGGATAGAGGTATGAAAAAAATTCTTGTCGTGGCTCAAATATTGATTATAGGGATGGTTATCGTGAAGCTCCTGGCGGTGGGGCAGCTTTTCTTTGATAAGGATGTGCAAAAAAAAGATATGTCTTTTGTAGGACAAGCCATGGCTCAACTAACTACTTCGGGAAATTCTGCCGCAAAACTGAAGGACATCCTTGATGATCGCCTCCAGAAGGAGCGTGATCTATATAGCGCCCTGGAGAAGAGAAAAGCGGAACTCGATGCGAGAGAAAATACCATCAGAACCGATGGGCAGAATCTTCAGGTTTTGAAGAAAGAAATTACTGATAAAATAGACGCCTTGAAAGTCCTGGAAAAACAGCTTGACGGCAAACTTGAAAACCAGAACACCGTTGACATGAAGAAATACAAAGATTTAGCAAAAATGTACGAAGCCGCTGTCCCTGCTAAAGCAGGCGCAATGATGGAAAAATTGGACATAAAAACGGCTGCCGGGATCACTATGAGTATGAAGAGAGAGCGGGCAGGGGCTGTTTTGTCCAACATGAATTTACAGAAAGCAGTAGATATCACAAAGGAAATAACTCAACTGACCAAAGTGACGCAGGATACCAAACCATGAAGACTTCCATCTTTACTTTTTGGCTCTTACTCTTTTCAATTTGATAAGGTGCTAATACGTTTATAGGTAAAACTATTTTAATCTCTCCGGGTCGAATTCCCCGCTGCTTGCGGCGGGGTGTTTCATTCATGCTCGAAGGTTCCGTATTGTCATTTTCGAATTTTCCCTTGTATTACCATCCTTCCAGAGTTTTATTTTGTTGTTGCCGAGTTTTTTAATCGGGAATGACAAATATGGAAAAGACAACAATGGGAAAATATTTCCCTTTTCTCTTAAAAACAAACCTTCAATAAAACATAAGTAGCTGTAATTAATGGATTTTAAGTCGTGGCATGTCCCTTGCTAGGATAAAGTACAACAAACGAATGGAACGGAGAGGACGTGGCGGCAATAGAAATCATGACTGTTATGAAGGATCAAAAACCAGCAGGGGCAATTACGGTCCTGTCGGGCAAAATGTCTGCCGGTTACACAAAAAACTCTCCTCTAAATGATTTTCTCGGGATGATGCAGATGACCATGTCTGAATACCAGAATCAGAATCATACTGAAGAAAATCTTGCCACTGGATCTGATGATAACCAGATGGGCAAAATCTTCTTAATCAAGAACGACAACCCCATGCAGGACAATGAGCGATCATTAAGGGGCGAAGCGAATGCTTCCCCCGGCGAAATAGCGATAGTGCCTACCGATGAAAATAGCACTGACGCACTTAATGAGACGATTGCGATGCCGGCATTTATTAACGCCTTTATTATTGATAAAATGTTTACCGGATCGAAGGCGGTAGGGGCCGACGAAGTGGTCGCAGATGCCTTTCTTGCCACTCAAAAGGAAGGGAAAAAAGGGCTTGTCGGCCTGAAAGAACTCCTGCTTAATGTGACCGCCGATGACCTCGGGAAACAACATAAAGACATCCTTGTCTCTCTGGCAAAGAAAAATCATCCCTTGACTGAAGAAAATCTGTTTACAACGATGGAAATGAAGAACCAGCTGGTCATGGAGCTGGATAAAAAGGGGTTCTCCTCTGAGGAAATCAAGGGCATTCTGAAGGCAGTCAAAGAAACAACGGTCAAAATCAATTCTGCTGATCAGTTGCTACAGACTAATAATCAGCCGGAAATGAAGAACCAGCTGGTCATGGCACTGGATAAAAAGGGGTTCTCCCCTGAGGAGATCAAGGGTATCCTGAAGGCAGTAGAAGAAACAACGGTCAAAATCAATTCTGCTGATCAGTTGCTACAGACTAATAATCAGCCGGAAATGAAGAACCAGCTGGTCATGGAGCTGGATAAAAAGGGGTTCTCTCCTGAGGAGATCAAGGGTATCCTGAAGGCAGTAGAAGAAACAACGGTCAAAATCAATTCTGCTGATCAGTTGCTACAGACTAATAATCAGCCGGA
>Ga0247842_10000848_pt1 | contig 57723 bp, 51 predicted proteins | sample LaCruzMarch2015__3_FD_192411 | JGI IMG/M metagenome (GOLD analysis project Ga0247842, IMG submission 192411) | Freshwater microbial communities from meromictic Lake La Cruz, Castile-La Mancha, Spain - LaCruzMarch2015_19m | ecosystem: Environmental > Aquatic > Freshwater > Lake | place: Spain... | reverse complement strand
CGCCACTGGCCGGCGGCGAGGTTTGGGGGGAGATGGAATCGACCGATGGCGACGCGGAGGAGTCGGAGGGTCGGTAAGCCGGCGGCGGCAGTCATTTTGCGGACTTGGCGGTTGCGACCTTCGTGGAGGGTGAGTTCGATCCAGTTGGTCGGGATGTTCACACGATGGCGGATGGGTGGATCGCGCGGAGCAAGGTCGGGATGGATGTGTGCGACCTCGGCGGGGCGCGTCATAGTTCCTTCAAGGAGGATGCCACGGCGCAGTTTTTGCAACGCGGTCTCAGTCACCACCCCTTCCACTTGTGCCAAGTAAGTGCGGGGGTGGGCGTTTTTCGGGTCGAGCAGCTTGGTGTTCAGTCCGGGTTCGTCGGAAAGGAGAAGGAGCCCTTCGCTGTCGCGGTCGAGGCGGCCGAGGGGGTAGACGTTTTTTGGGAAACGGAACTCGGCCAGGGTGCGCTGTCCGGGGTGATCGGGGGTGAACTGGGAGAGGACGCCGTAGGGTTTGTGCAGTGCTAAGAGCACAGTGGACAGTTTTCGGTGTTCAGTTTTCAGCAGGAAAGGCCGAACCGAAGCGGAGCTCGAAGGTCAGAGCAGGAGGAGCGCGGGTTTTTCGACGAGGCGACGGAGGGCGTTCATGTATTCCGCTGCGAGGGCGCCGTCGACCACGCGGTGATCGCCGCTGCCGGAGATGACGAGGCGGTGTCCGACAACAACGTGGTCGTGCTCGTTGACCACCGGCTGTTTGATGATGGCACCGATGCCGAGAATGAAGGATTGCGGCGGGTTGATGATGGGCAGGAAGCTGTCGATGCCGTAGCCGCCGAGGCTGGAGAGCGTGATGGTTCCGCCCTGGTATTCTTCGGGTTTGAGTTTTTTTCCACGGGCTTTGCCCGCCAGTTCTTTCATCTGCGCACTGATTTCGCGCAGCGTGAGGGTGTTGGCCTTTTTGATCACCGGTGTGATCAGTCCGTCTTCGATCGCCACGGCGATGGCGAGGTTGACGTCCGCATATTCAACGATGGTCTCGCCGTCATAGGCGGCGTTGATTTTCGGCACGGCGGCGGCGGCGCGGGCCGCGGCGAGAAGGATGAAGTCGTTGACGGTCAGTTTTTGTCCGCCGTCTTTTTCCGCCATGGCATTGAGCTCTTTGCGCAGGGCCATGAGGGGCCCGCCGTCCATGGTGACGCTGAGATAAAAATGCGGGATCTGCGTTTTGCTGGCGAGGAGGCGCTCGGCGATCGTCTTGCGCATGCCGGTCAGGGCGATGATTTTTTCTTCCCCGGCGATGCCGTGGACGGCGCGGATGGCGGTTGTGGCGGGAGATGCTACTCCCCCACCCCCACCGGTCGGCGCATTTTCGACGTCCTTCTTGACGATGCGTCCACCGGGGCCGGTGCCGGCGATGGAGGAAAGATGCACCCCGCGGGTGGCGGCGATTTTGCGGGCGAGAGGAGAGGCTTTGGTCCGTCCGGTGGTGGCCGGTGCAGCGGCACGGGGTGCGGGAGCAAGGGGAGTTTTTGCCGCGGGCGCCGAGGCTTTCGGTTTTTCAGCAGCCGGAGTTGATTGCGCCGCGGGTGCGGTGTCGGCCGTCTCGCCGTCGGCCAGAATGAGAGCGATTTTGTCACCGACTTTGATGATGCCGCCTTCGGCAACGTAGAGTTCGCTGAGCGTTCCATCGTCGAAGGATTCCATTTCCATGGTGGCCTTGTCGGTCTCGACTTCGGCCAGGATGTCGCCGACTTCGACCTTGTCACCTTTGGCTTTGACCCATTTGACGAGGGTGCCCTCGACCATGGTGTCGCTGAGTTTGGGCATGGTGACGAGTGGCATGGTGGGAAGTGATGAGTGAAAAGTGGCGAGTGGAGAGTCGGCGCGGACTGGGGGCTTGCGGTTACGAGATGGCGAGGACTTTTTGGATGATGCGGTCGGCGGTGGGGAGTTGGAGCGCTTCGAGCGGGGGGCTGTAGATGGCGGGGGCGTCGAGAGAGCAGACGCGTTGCACGGGAGCATCAAGGTCGTCGAAGGCGCGTTCCTGGATCATGCTGGCGATCTGCGCGGAGACGCCGCAGAAGGGTTTGTTTTCGTCGACCAGGACGGCGCGGTGGGTTTTTCGCACGCTGGCCAGGACGGTTTCTTCGTCCAACGGACGAATACTGCGGAGGTCGACGACTTCGGCCGAAATGTTGAATTCCTCGTGCAGACGGTGGGCGGCGGCGAGGGCGGTGAGCACGGCGCGTCCGTGGGCGATGAGGGAGACGTCGGTGCCATCGCGTTTGACGTCGGCCACGCCGATGGGGATGAGGTATTCGCCTTCGGGCACTTCACCCTGGTCGCCGTAGAGGAGGGTATTTTCCATCACGCAGACCGGGTCGTTGTCGCGGATGGCCGCTTTCATCAGGCCTTTGGCGTCATAAGGCGTGGCGGGTGAGACGACTTTGAGGCCGGGGGTGTTGGCCAGGAAGTTTTCCGGGGTGTGCGAATGGGTGGCGCCGACATTGGTGCCGCCGTTGGCCGGGCCGCGGATGACGAGGGGGCAGTTGATCAGTCCGCCGGACATGTAGCGCACGCAACCGGCGTTGTTGATGATCTGGTCGTAGGCCACGTAGGCGAAACTCCAGAACATGAGTTCCATCACGGGGCGCATACCCATCATGGCGGCCCCCACCCCGAGGCCGATGAAGCCGGCTTCGCTGATCGGGGTGTCTATGACACGCTTGCCGCCGAAGCGTTTCCAGAGACCCTCGGTGATCTTGTAGGCGCCGTTGTATTCGGCGACTTCCTCGCCCATGACGACGACGTTGATATCGCGCTCGAGTTCCTCGGCGAGGGCGTCGTTGAGGGCTTGGCGGTAGGTGATGACGGGCATGCTGGAAAGATTTGAAATTTCAGATTTGAGATTTCAGATGAATACGGAGAGCAACTTAGTCGTTGAAGAAGTGGCGGCCGGTTTGGCCGGACTCGGTGCCCATATCGACTTCATAGTAAATGTCGGTGAAGATGTCTTCCAGTTCGGGGAACGGGCTGTCTTCGGCGAATTGCACCGAGTCGGCGGCTTCTTTTTTCGCGGCGTCGTCGATTTTTTTAAGCCCGGCGTCGTCGAGGATCCCCTCCTCTTTCAGGCGGTTTTCCCAGAGCGTGATCGGGTCGTGGTTCTGCTTGTAGAACTCGATCTCCTCGGGCTTGCGGTATTTCTTCGCGTTGGCGTCGGCCACGGAGTGTCCGTAGTAACGGTAGGTGTCGATCTCGAGGATGGCGGGCCGACATTTTTCGTGGGCGCGTTGCATGGCGTCCCAGGTTTTGGCGCGCACTTCGTAGAGGTTCTCTCCATTGACGATGTCCCAATCCATGTCATAGCCGGTGGCGCGTTCGGCGAGGCAGGATTTGATGGCCGATGAGCGGGCCAGGCTGGTGCCCATGGAATACTGGTTGTTTTCGATGATATAGACCACCGGGATGTCCCAGAGGGCGGCAATGTTGAGGGACTCGTGGAAGACGCCCTGGTTGACGGCGCCGTCACCGAGGTAGGTGAGGCAGCAGCCTTTGAGGCCTTTGTATTTCAGGGCGAAAGCGATCCCGAGGCCGAGCGGGGTTTGTCCGGCGACAATCCCGTGACCGCCCCAGAAATTTTTATCCGGCGCGAAGAAGTGCATCGAACCTCCCTTCCCTTTCGAGCATCCGGTGGCTTTGCCGAGGAGTTCGGCCATGCACTCGTTCATCGACATGCCGACCACGAGGGCGTGGCCGTGGTCGCGGTAAGCGGTGATGGCGTGGTCGTTCTCGCCCATCAGCGCGAGGGTGCCGACGGCGACCGATTCTTGTCCGATGTAAAGATGGAGGAAACCACCCATTTTCCCTTGCTGGTAAAGCTTGAGGGAGGCCTGCTCGAAGCGTCGGATGCGGAGCATATCGGCGAGGAAGCCGAGCTTTTGCTCCTTGGTCAGGTCGGCGTTGATCGAGGCCTTGGCGTAGTCGACCGGGTTGCGACCGGTTTTTTTGGGCTTTTCGGCGCGGGTGACGCTCACGTGTGGATCTTGAGTTCGGTTGGTTACGGGTTGCGGCGGAGCCGCGGATGCGGACGGCGAAGAGGCTGCCTGCGGGAAAGAAAGATAGTGGGGAAAATCGGGCGTTTTGGCAAATCGAAATGGAAGGGGGAACGGATAAGGCTGAGACTTGTGTTGGAAATCTGAGCGAGAGGGTGTGGAGCGGGAGGAGATCGGGACGGGAGATTTAAAATTTGAAATTTAAAATGCCAGATGAGCGACTATGACATTCTTTGGCGGTCTTGCTTGCGGGTCGTGTTGGAATTAGGGTGGTGAATTCGTGGTGACACCAGATAAGTTACTGAGCTTCAATATTTTATATGCAATATACTGACCAGCAATTGGTTACGCAAGCGATCGAGGTTGCGGGGCGGGCTTATGCGCCCTACTCGCGTTTTCATGTCGGGGCGGTGTTGGTCGGGAAGGATGGCCGGATTTTTGCCGGGTGCAATGTGGAGAATATCAGCTTTGGACTGACGATCTGCGCGGAGCGCAATGCGGTCTTTGCCGCGGTGGCGGCTGGGTGTCGGGAGTTCGCGCGGATTGTCATCGTGGCGGATACGGCGGTGCCCGCGTCACCTTGCGGGGCTTGCCGTCAGGTGCTGGCGGAATTTGATCCCGACCTCGAGATTGTGTTGGCGAACTTTCGGGGTCAGACGGAGATGTTCCGGCTTTCTAAACTCCTCCCCCGCCCCACGGCGGGGATTTTGGATCGTCCCTGACGTTCCACGTGGAACATGACCAGCATGTACGAATATCCGGAGGTTTTTGACGTTCTCGTCTTGGGGGCTGGGCATGCGGGAGTGGAGGCGGGTTTGGCCGCGGCTCGGTTGGGGGCGCACACGGGGATTTTGACCCAGAACTTGGACACCATCGGGCAGATGTCTTGCAATCCGGCCATCGGAGGTTTGGCCAAGGGGCATATGGTGCGGGAGATTGATGCGTTGGGCGGGGTGATGGGCTCGAACACGGACGCCACGGGGATTCAGTTCCGGATGCTGAACGCGCGGAAGGGTCCGAGCGTGCAGGCGCCGCGGGCCCAGTGTGACAAAAAGGCCTATCAGTTCCGCTTGAAGTGGGTGCTGGAGCACTCCCCTCGCCTCCATTTGCTGCAAGGGAACGCGGTGCGAATCTTGGTTGAGAATGACCGGGTCGTCGGGGTGGAGACCAACCTTGGGTTACGGTATCGGGCGCGGTCCGTCGTGGTAACCGCGGGAACCTTTATGCGCGGGCTGATGCATGTCGGGCTGCAGAGCGCGGTGGGCGGACGGATGGGCGATGCGGTGTCGACCTTGAGTGATTCTTTGCAGGAACTGGGGCTGGAGGTGGACCGGTTCAAGACGGGGACACCGTGCCGATTGTTGGGGCGGTCGATCGACTTTTCGAAGTGTCAGCGGCAGGACGGGGACTCCCCTGCCCCGATGTTTAGTTTTTGTCCGGAAGATTGGGCAGCGGAGAGCGGCCAAGGAAGTCGTGGCGAGAGCGGGAAAAATCCTTTCACCCTGAATCGGTGGGCGGACGGCCAGTTCCACGTGGAACAAATACCTTGCTGGATCACTTACACCAACGAGCAGACGCATGACCTGATCCGGGCCAATCTCGACAAGTCGCCGATGTATACCGGAATCATCGAGGGGGTCGGTCCGCGCTATTGTCCATCGATCGAGGACAAAGTGGTGCGCTTTGCCGACCGGGAACGGCATCAGATTTTTCTCGAACCGGAGGGCCATCAGACCGGGGAATATTACGTGAACGGAGTCTCGACCAGTTTACCCTTCGAGGTGCAGTTGGCCTTTATCCGGTCGGTACCGGGACTGGAGTCGGCGCACATTCTGCGGGCCGGGTATGCGGTGGAGTATGATTATTGTCCGCCCACCCAGCTGCAAGCGACACTGGAGACGAAGTTGGTCGAGGGCTTATACTTGGCGGGTCAGATCAATGGAACGTCCGGCTATGAAGAAGCGGCGGCCCAGGGATTGGTCGCGGGGGCAAATGCGGCCCTGAAATTGGACATTAAGCCGGAGTTCCACGTGGAACGCTCGGAGGGTTACATCGGGGTGTTGATTGATGATTTGGTCACGCGCGGGACGCCGGAGCCTTATCGGATGTTCACCAGCCGGGCGGAGTTCCGCTTGCTCCTGCGGCAGGATAATGCCGATCTGCGTTTACTCGGGAAGGCGAGGGGGGCCGGGTTGATTTCCTCCGAGCGTGCGGCCCAGACCGAAGCAAAAGTCAGCGCGATCGAGGCCCTGAAAGAAAAATCACAAAGTGTTCGTTACGAAGGTATTACACTTGCACAATGGATCCGGCGACCGGGAAACTTTTTCCAGGCTTTGCCGGCCGATTTGCGGGGTTTGGCTCCGGAGAATATTTGGGCCCAGGCCGAAACGGATTGCAAATACGAAGGCTACATCCGTCGCGAACTGGCCTCGGTGGCGCGACAGCGGCGGCAGGAAGATCAGCCTATGCCGATGGACTTGGATTACGCGAACATTCCCGGGCTGCGCAATGAGTCGCGGCAGAAACTAACGCAGGTGCGTCCGGCCACCCTCGGCCAAGCCTCGCGGATCAGCGGGGTAACGCCGGCCGATGTGGGATTGTTGGCCGTTTGGGTTCGCAAGCTGCGGGGTGGGGCGGGCAAGATGGCCGAGGTATGAGAATGCTGGTGGCAATTTTGGGGTTGGGGTTGGCGGGGTGCGGGGAGGCGAGGGGGCCGGAGGCGAGTGGGGGGTCCGAAGGGGACCGATGGGCGTTGCGGGTGGAGGAGAAATTTCCGGTGGCGGATGCCGAGGGGCATGGACCGGATGTGGGAAGCGAGGAGTGGGCGCGGGCTTTGCAGTGGAAGTTGGGGATGGTGGACAACGAAGGCCATGGACCCGATCTCGGCTCGGCCGAATGGCGGGCGGCGGTGGAGGAGAAGATCGGCGGGTTCGGGGAGTAGGCCGATCATTTTTCTTAAGAAACCGGGCGACTCCGCGTTGACTCGTTACAGCCCATGTCCCCGGAGCAAATCATCGTTGGAGCACTTGACCGATACGAGCGGATGCTGGTCAGCTATGCCCGCGAGATCACCGGCGATCTCGACTCGGCGCGCGATGCGGTGCAGGAGACATTTTTGCGGCTCAGTCGTCAGGACGTCATTTCTCTCGAACCCCGGCTGCGGCCTTGGCTTTTCCTGGTCTGCCGCAACTGCGCTCTCGATCACCGCCGCAAAGTCGTGCGTTTCTCCACCGAACCGGTCGAGGAGGCCGCCCAGACCAGCGAAGAGATGCCGCCGGATGTCCGGGCGATCGCCGAGGAGGATGCGATCCGTTTGCGCGGACTCGTGTCCGGACTTCCGCGCCAGCAACGCGAGTTGATCAAACTGAAATTCGAAGCGGACCTCAGCTACAAAGAAATGGCCGAGGCCTTGAAGACGAGCGTTTCGACCGTCGGTGTGCAACTCCACGAGGCGATCAAGACGCTCCGCCGCCAGTGGCCGCATGAAAACACCGAGATCCTACCGACATGAACGATCCACGTATTACCGCTTATGCCTTGAATGAAATGCGCGGCGACGAGCGCGAAAAATTCGAATTTGATCTGGCGGCCGACACGCGGACGCAGACCGACTTGCAGCAGGCGACCGAAGTGGTCGGGGCCTTGGGTCAGGTGATGACGCAACCTGGCGAAGGCCTCGAACCGCAGGCGCGGGAAAAGCTTCTGTGCGAAATTGCGCAAAACCAAAAAATATTTCAACGGCGCCGAAAAATTGTCCGCTTCGCCGTGCCGGTCGCGTTGGCCGCCGCCGCTTCCATCGTGGTGCTCTTGTGGGTTTCCGGGGGGAAGACCACGCAAGGGCCTGCAATGGCGGCGGCGGATGGGGCGAAAGTTTCCAGGGATGGAAATTTGTCGACCCCGGTCGGTCCGGATTCCGCAGAGTCGACCGTCTCATCGCAGGTCCGTGGGATCGATTCTTCGTCTGGGGCGGGTCGCACCATCCGGATGAGTGAAAGCGGGCGGGCCGCTTGGGAGATGCGTGCCGACACCAATTTTTCGCTTACGTCGCCTGCGGTGCGGATGAAGCCCCTTATTTGGGATGAAGAATTGCCGCGATGGGGTGGATTCCATCACGAGTAGTCATGAGATCATCGCGTCGCAGAAATGAATTGCTTCGCCACCCGGTGTCAGGCATGGATCGCAGAGTTGGCTTTGTTCCCGTGATCCGCCGCGCTTTATTTTTTATCCTTCTACTCTCCATGCCCGCGCGGGCCGGGGAGCAAGTGGTCTGGGAACCGGCGCAGATTCTCGATGCCGAGCAGATCGCGGAATCGGGGGCGTTTGTCCCGCTGGCCATTCCCACCTTCTTCGACAACTTCCGCTATCCGTTTTTGCAGGATGATGGGTCGGTGGTCTTCATTGCCAACGACGAGGGAAGCGAGGGCTTGGGGCGCGAAGGAATTTTCTGCATCGCCAGGAATGGCGAAGTGAGCAAACTGGCCGAGGTCGGCGACTATTTTTCCGGCACGGGATTGCGGCTGACCGGTGTGTCGGGATTGCGGGTTGATGGGGGCCGGGCTGTGTTCCGCTGTGGAGCGGACGACGGCAGCGGCGGGGTGGGGATGTGGGAGGATGGCCGTTTGCTCCTGCTTGCGCAGACGGGGGAAGCGGGCGGCTTGGGCAACATCGGTTATCCCGGATTTGCCGGCAATACCGTGACGTTTTATGCGGAGGACGCTGGGGAGAGCGGGGCGGTTTACACGGTGGACCTCGCCGCATTCCCGCGCGTGCCGCGCAAACTGGTCGACACCACGACGACGATTCCGGGAAGCGAGGGAAAGCTATTCGGAAGTTTCGGATTCCAGCAGGAGGCGGAGGATGGGGTGTCCGTTTTTCGCGGTTTTGCGGTGGGTGCGCGCGAACTGCTGCAATTCACCGGCGGAAACGAACAGGCCTTGGGCGGAGTTTTACGTCAGAACATCCGCGAGGAGGGGGAACCCGAGAGGAAGCCCGAGAAGATCCTCAACACCCTGGCTCCGCTGCCCGGCGGGCCGCCGGGTGCGACCTTCGGCGAACTGCAGAACGCTATTCCGCACGACGGCACCGTGCTGGTGCCTTCTTGGACGCCCGACCACAGTGGCCTCTATTATGTCGGGCGCGATGGCCAACCGCGGCTGGTGGCCGACACGAACACGCGGATTCCGGAGTTGTTCGACGGAAATTTCACCCGCTTCGACAAGTGGGCGGCGAACTGTGCGCCTTGGGTGATTTTCATCGCGGAGGCCGGTTCCTACCGGGGTCTCTTCGCCATGCACATGGAGCGCAACGAGCTTTTCCTCCTCCTCGACAATCGCACCGAGTTGGGCGGCAAGACGGTGTCCAACTTCGAACTGAGTTCCCGTCCGAAACTCGGCGACAACATGGTCATGGCCATCGAATTCACCGATGGCAGCTCCGGGGTGTATCTGTTGAAGTTCGGTGACGGATGGGGAAAAGCCATTTTCCGCCGCGGCGCCGGGATGGCCGCGGAATTGGTCGAGGAAGGGTCCTTCCGTATGATCGGGAATTCGACCACGTACACGGCTCCCGATGCCGCGACGGGTGAAGCCAACAAGGTGGACGAAGCAGAATTGATCCAAAACGCAGCGGTGTTCCCTGCGATCAAAGGACTGAATTTCGGCTACCGCTATGTCCTGCGCTCGCCGGGAGAAGACCGTTGTGATGTTGGCGGATTCGACATGTTCATTGTCCATCCTCCGATGAAAGGACCGGATGGCAAGGTGCACACCCACTCGACCATCCCGATGAAAGTCTGCTTCAAGGAGGGAAAAGCCGAGGATTTCGTCATTTATTCCCTCGAGGAGAATATCGAAGTCCTCCCGGGCCAATGGATTCTCCAGGTCCGCAAGGACCATGAGGTCTTGCTTTCGCGGTCCTTCACCCTTCTTTAAACGGCGGTTTCCCCGGTTTTGAAAAGGCAAGACGCCGGCCGACCCTGTGCTAAAGTTAAGGTATGCCTTCGATAGATTTAGTTTGTCCGGTGCCCGGGCCGCGGAGCCGGGCGGTCTTTGCCGAGCGGGTGAAGCAGGTGGCGCCGGGGCCGTTTCATACCACGCCGATTGTCGCGGAGCGGGCGGAGGGGGCGACGATCACCGATGTGGATGGCAATACGTTTTTGGATTTTGCCTGCGGGATCGGGGTGGCGAATTTGGGGCATAGCGAACCGTCCGTCGTGGCGGCGGCCAAGGCGCAGGCCGACAAATTTTTCCATACGAGCATCAATGTGGTGGCCTACGAAGGCTATGTGGACGTGGCGAGGCGGCTCAATGAGCGGGCGCCGGGGGATTTTGCCAAGAAAACGTTTCTGGCCAACTCGGGGGCGGAGGCGGTGGAGAATGCGATCAAGTTTGCCCGGGCCTTTACCAAGCGTCAGGCGGTGATTTGCTTCGAGCATGCCTTCCATGGGCGCACCTATATGGCGATGGCTTTGACCGGGAAGGCGAATCCTTACAAGAGCGGGTTCGGTCCGTTTCCGGCGGAAATTTATCGCGCGCCGTTTCCGGATTTTTACCGCTGGCCGGGGGTGGACGGCGAGGCGCCGGTTTGTCCGGGGAAGTTGCCCTGTGCGTTGGCGCGGTGTTTGTGCTCTGAGGCCTTCGCGCGGTTCACCGAAATCGCCCAGGCCGACATCGGCGAGACGAATGTGGCGGCGGTGATCATCGAACCGGTGACCGGCGAGGGCGGGTTTATCCCGGTGCCGGCGCCGTTTTTGCGCATGCTTCGCCAATGGTGCGACCAGCATGGCGTGGTGCTGATTTTCGACGAGATCCAGACCGGTTTCGGCCGGACGGGAACGCTTTTCGCTTGTGAGCAGTCCGGGGTGGCACCGGATTTGCTCGTCCTGGCCAAGGGTTTGGCCAACGGCTTGCCGCTCTCGGCGGTGGTGGGCAAGGCGGAGGTGATCGATGCCGTCGGGGTCGGCGGCGTGGGGGGCACTTATGCCGGAAATCCGGTCGCTTGCGCCGCGGCGCTGGCCGTTTTGGATAAATTCGACGATCCCAAGACTCTGGAGCACGCGCGGAGGCTCGGGAGACTCTTGGAAGACCGTTTGGAGTCTTGGTTCAAGAAATACCCACGCATCGGGCAGGTGCGGGGTCTGGGTCCCATGCGGGCGATGGAGCTAGTCAAGGATCGGGCATCGAAAGAACCGGACAAGCCGGCGGCGGCCGCCCTGGTGAAGCACAACTACGAAAATGGGGTGATCACCTTGTCCTGCGGGACGCATGGCAATGTGCTCCGGTTTTTGATTCCGCTCATCGCCACCGAAGAGCAGCTGAACGAAGGATTGGATGTGATTGAGGCGGGGTTGGCCAAACTGGGATAATACTGAACATTTGAACAGTATCCGGCGGATATGGTAAATCCGCGGGGTGAAGCGGATGGAACAGCGCGCGGCGGTGCATTTGGATGCGGATGCCTTTTTTGTCGGGTGCGAGGTGGCGTCCGAGCCGCGCTTGCGGGGGAAGGCGGTGGCGGTGGGGGGGATGAAGCGGGGGATTATTGCTTCGGCCAGTTATGAGGCGCGGAAGCTGGGGGTTTACACCCCGATGCCGACGGCGCGGGCCTTGAAGATTTGTCCGCACTTGATCGTGCTGCCGGGGGATTACGAAAAGTATGAGCATTTTTCGCGGCTGATGTTTTCCTTGGTCCACGATTACACGCCGATCGTGGAGGTGGGGTCAATTGACGAGGGCTACGGGGATTTGTCGGGGATGACGAAATGGAGTCCGCGCACGGCGGCGGAGCGTTTGCGGCGCAATATCCGCGAGCATTTGCGTTTGTCGGTCTCGCAGGGGTTGGGGACGAACAAGCTGGTCTCGGCCGTGGCCTCGAAATTGCGCAAGCCGGATAATTTTCTCGAGGTGCCGGCGGGGACGGAACGGGATTTTCTCGCGCCGCTCGAGGTGAAATGGCTGCCGGGGGTGGGGACGAAGATGGAGCGGGTGTTCCAAGCGGCGGGCTTGCTTCGCATCGGCGAGGTGGCGGCGGCAACGGTGGAGAGTCTCGAACTGATCGCGGGATCGGGGGCGGGTCAATTGTGGGAATTTTCCCAGGGGATCGATGAGCGTCCGATTGTGACCGAGCGCGAAGATGCGCAGTCTTACGGGAAGCAGGAGACGTTCGACGAGGACACCACGGATGAAGAATTTGTGCGGCGCGTGCTGCGCGGGATGGCGGATCATTTGATGGCCAAGGTGCGGGCGGACGGAAAGATGATCCGGTGTGTCGAGGTGCGGTTGCGTTACAATGACATGGAGCAAAGCCGGCGGAGTGAGAGTCTGGAGGAACCGACGGATTTGGAGACGGATGTTTACGGGGTGATCGATCGGCTGGTGCGGCGGGCGTGGGACCGTCGGGTCAGTTTGCGCTTGGTCGGGTTGAAATTGTCGAGGGTCTATGACGGCGGCGGGTGGCGTCAGACGGGGCTGGATTTGCCGGGGACAGGCTATGACAAAGAGACGCGGCGGGTTTTGGCGCGGGTCATGGATGAGGCGCGGGTGAAATATGGGGACGGGAGTGTGGTCAGGGGGCATCAGATTAAAAGTTGGCAGTGTTGCCTAAGGGCTGTCTCGTCAAACCTCGGCTCAGTTGGCAGTGTTCAGCAGGAATGTAGCGGCGGCATCGACGCCGCCGGTCGTGATCGACAACAGCCGTCGCCGGGGATCCGCACACGGGCGGGCAGGCTGGTGACGCTACAGATGGCAGGGACGAGCGGCTCGCTCGTCCGTGCCGTGAAGAGCGGACCCGCGGGCCGCGTGTCCTTACCTGCGCTGAATGTGAAGAGTTGCTTCAGTTTTATGGATTCGTTGCTGCGGCCGGGGGACATTGTGCGGCTGGCGGCGGAGCGGGGGATGAAGGCGGTGGCGATGACCGATCCGAATTTGCACGGGGCGGTGGAGTTTTGTGCCGCGGCGCGGGAAGCGGGGATCCAGCCGATCGTGGGGGCGGAGGTGAAGGTGGAGGGGATGAGGTATTTGGCCTATGTCGAGAATGTGGTGGGGTATCGGAATTTGTGCGGGTTGTTGTCGGGAGAGGCAGAACATCGGCAGGATGCCGATACCACGTTGCAGGGACTGATCCTGCGACCGGTCACGGCGTTTCCGGAGATTCGGTATGCGGTGGCGCGGGAGGCGAAGTTTTATGAGGTCGTGCAGAGTATCCGGACTTTGTCCTTGGCGGGGCAGGCGCAGGGGGGGAAGCGGCGGGGGGATTTTTCTTGGGGGCGGGAGATCAAGGCGTCGCCGGGGATGCTGCGGGATGGGGAGGAGATTGCGGAACGGTGCGAGTTTGTTTTGCCGATCGGCGGATTGAAATTCCCGCGGTTTGCCCCGCCGGATGGATCTTCGCCGCGGGAGTTTTTGGCGCGGTTGGCCCGCGAGGGGATGAAGTGGCGTTACGGGGCCGCACCGTCCGGCGGAGTGCGGTGTCAGGTGGAAGAGGAACTGCGCATCATCGGCGAGGTGGGCTACGAGGAATATTTTCTGGTCGTCTGGGATTTGCTCCAGCGTTGCCGGGAGCGCGGGATCGAGTGGATCACGCGGGGCAGCGCGGCGGATTCGCTGGTTTGTTACTGTCTCGGGATCAGCACGGTTTGTCCGGTGCGGTTCGAATTGTATTTCCGGCGGTTTTTGAACCGTGAGCGGATGCAGCTGCAGAAGTTGCCGGATATCGACCTTGATTTTCCGCATGACCGGCGGGACGAGGTGGTGGATCTGATTTTTGCCCGTTACGGCCCGCACCATGCGGCGGTGGTGGGGGGGTTCAACACGTATCAGGGGCGTTCCGCTTTTGCCGATATAGCCAAGGTGTTGGGGGTTTCCGAATTCCAGATCCGGCGCATGACGGAAAAATTGCCGCACACTTCGGCGCGTGATGTGGCCGGGGCGGCCCGGGACGGGGTGGAGACGGGGGGGTTGGCGTGGGAGGAGAATCCTTATCAGGCGGCGCTGAAATTGGCGGCGCGGCTCGACGGTTTTCCGCGCCATGCCAAGATGCATCCGTGCGGCGTGGTCATTTCGCGTGAGCCGGTGGGAGAATTGACCCCGCTGTTCACCAGTGCGAGCGGGCGGGCGACGACACAATTCGACATGGAGGCGGTGGAGGCGATGGGGTTGGTCAAGCTGGATATTCTGGCGCAGGGCGGGCTTGCCGTGCTGCGTGATGCGCGGGCGGCGTTGCGAGCGCGCGGGATTGATCCGCCGGATCCCGGAGTCTGGGATGATCCGCATGTGTGGCAGATGATTGCCGAGGGCGAGGCGCGCGGGGCGCATCATATCGAGAGTCCCGCTATGACATCATTGGCCCGGATGTCCGGGGTGCGGGCCATCGACCAGTTGATTGCCATTGTCTCGGTGATCCGTCCGGGTGCGGCCAACAGCCTGCGCAAAGAGCAGTTCGCGCGGCGGGCGCGGGGCGAGGAGCCGGTGACTTATGTGCATCCGAGCTTGGCACCGGTCTTGCGCTCGACTTATGGGGTGGTCGCTTACGAAGAGCATGTGCTGCAAATTTGCGAGGTGTTCGCCGGATGGGATGCGGGGCGGGCGGATCAATTGAGGCGCTTGCTGGTGAAAAACCGGATGGCGCATGTGGATTCGTGGCGCGAAGAATTTGCCGCGGCCGCGCGGGTGCGGGGGCGGACGGAGGATGAAATCGGGGATGTGTGGGATTTGCTCATGAAGTTCCGCGGGTATGCCTTTTGCCGGGCGCATTCGACGGCTTACGGCTTGGAGGCTTACGAGGCGGCGCAGTTGAAACGGTATTGGCCGGCGGAATTTTTGGCGTCGGTGCTGACCCACGGGAAGGGATTTTATTCGCGGTTGTTTTACACGATCGAGGCGCGGCGGTTGGGGATCCTGTTCGGAAGGCCGGAGGTGAATGGGGATACGGGGAAGTTTTCAGTGTTCAGTGTTCAGTGTTCAGCCGGAGCAAGGAGGGCCGAAAAGGATGCGGAGGGGAAGGCAGTGGACGGCTGGCCTCCTGCTCGGAGAGCCATACAACTCGGAGAGGCCAGCCGTCCCTACTGGGGGGGTGAGGTGATCAAAGTGCCGCTTTGTATGATCAAAGGATTGTCGGAGGGGTTGCTCGAACGGATCGAAGGAGCGCGGCCGTTTGTTTCGTTGGCGGATTTTTGGCGGCGGTGTCGGCCGCAAGGGGAGGAGGCGATGGGTTTGTTGAGGGTGGGGGCGTTTGATGGGTTCGGATCATCGAGGACAGAACTTTTTTGGGAGTTGCGGGCCTTGGCCCCTTGGACGGCGGGGCAGGGTCTGCTTTTGGAGGCCCGGGGGGCGGCGTTGCCGGAGGGCAGGACGGAGCCGGGGCGGTTGGAAAAATTGCGGGATGAAATGGAATTGCTCGGCTTTCCGGTCAACGGGCATCCGGTGGAACTTTTTCCCGAGGTGGCGTGGGAGACGTATTGTCCGGCCGGCGCGGTGCGGCAGTTCCCGGGTCAAAGGGTCACGACGTGTGGCTTGGTCGTGGCCCAGCGTTTGCATCATCAGTCGGACGGACGCGCCATGAAATTCATCAGCCTGTGCGACCGCACGGACATCCTCGAATGCGAGATCTTCGCCGAGGTTTACCGGTGGTGCGGCGGGGTGTTGGCGCGGTGGCCGGTGGTCGAGGTGACGGGGAAGGTGGAGACCTTGGGCGGACGCGGGTGCGTGCTGCGGGTGGAGGAAGTGCGGCGGGCGCGGGAGCTTACGAAGCCGGACGTTCGTCGTAGGGCATCTCGGCCAGCTGGAATTTCGGCACCGATTGGCGGATGAAATCCTTGAGCATATCGAGCGTCTGTTGGTCGGTCTTGGCCCCGGGCCGGAGTCCTTCGAGCACGGGGGCACTGACGATCACGTAAGCCCAGCGGTGCTGGAGTTTTTTCACCACCATGTCCCAATTGGTCTTGGCCAAGCGAACCCAGTGGTGCGGGGTGGAGGTGTCCTTGCCGACGAACCAGTAAAGGAAGTAGCTCTTCAAGTTGACCCTCTGGCCGGGGGCGGTTTCGACTTCGCGGTTGAGGGTCAGTTTCATCACTTCGAGCGTGCGGCCGTTGGCCAGGGTGATGGGAACGACTTCGCCGGCTTGGACCGACCAGCCCTGCCCCGGGAGACAGACCTCGGGGCGGTGGATGCTGCGCTTTTCGCCGCCGCTGAGTACGACTTGGGCGGTGAGGGAATTGCCGGTGAGGTCCTGGTAAATCTTTTTCTCGAATTCGGTGTCACCAGGCAGGAGGGCCAACTCGCTCGGCGAGACCGGCTCGCTCGTACCCCAATATTCGCCGACCAAGGTGGGAAGATCCATGATCACCCCGGATTCGGGCGAGATGTTGGGCGGTGCGCTTTCGCGGCACAGCCAGATGGTGAGAGCGGCCAGCGCGATCACGGTGCCGGAGCGCCACCAGGGGATGTTGATGGCGCGGATCATGGGGTTGGTGCTGCGGCCGGCTGCGGGGTGAAGCGTTGCAGCAGCCATCCGATCCCGAGCATGCCGCCGAGGGCGACGGCAAAGACGAGGAATCCGGAGAGCATGTGGAAAGTGGTCGGCTCTTCCAGTGAGCCGATGGCGGTTTCGGGTCCGAGGGCGATGGTGCCGAGGGTGAGCATGATGATGCGGGCAAAGTTGCCGGCCACGGCCAGAGGAACGGAGGCGAGGAAGATGATCCATTTCTGCCATGATTTTTCCATGGTGATGTACCCGTAGAGGGCGCTGACCATCATAAGGGCGAAGAGCGAACGGATGCCGCTGCAGGGATCGGCCACGTCGACGGCAAAGCGCTCACCGGCGGCGAGGCCGGCGGCGAAGTCGGGCGTCGAGACGATGGAGGTGCCTTGTTGCAGGCAGGGGAGACCGATCAGGTTGAGGAAACCGACACTGACCGAGGACATGAAAATACGCAGGGGGAAGGCGAGGAAGTTGTCCATGAAGGGCAACGGGAACATGAAGGCCAAGAAGGCGATGGGAAACAAAAGCGCCTTGAGCCATTGCCATCCGAGGAACCAAAGGACAAGCGAGCCGATGAACCCGAGCATGGCGGCATAGCCGACGTAGACATTGTCTGCCAGGTAACCGATCCAATAGATAAAGAGGGCCCCGAGCAAAGTGGCCAAGCCGACCCACGAACCGCCGACCGGCAGCGCGGCGAGTGCTTTGCGGCGGTAAATGACCAGCCCGAGGGCGAAGAGGGGCACGAGCCAGCAGTGTTCCCACTCGGAGCTGTTCTTCCAAATCCAGCTCATGAACTCGAACATACTGGCCCGCGTCGCTCCGTAGCCCGAGGCGTAGGGGAACCAGAAAAAGAGGGCGTAGAAAATACCGGCCGCGCTGAGCGCCGCGAAAATGTTCGGCGGGACAAGGGAGGCACGCCAGTCCGGCGCCACAGCGGTGGAGTTCATGGAAGAGAAGAAGCTTTCACACTGTCTTCGGGGCGGCAACCGATTTCCACGCGAAAAGGAACTCACCCAGAGCCTCCCGCCAGGGTTGCGGTCCGGGCGGGAAAACCGAAGCTAGCTTCGCGGCGTCGAGGCAAGAGTAGCGCGGACGCTTGGCCCAACCGGGTCCGAGTTGTTCGTAAGGCACTTTTTCGAGGGCCGTACACTTGGGGGCCAGGCCCAGGGAGGTCATCTGGGTCAGAGTCGCGCGGGCGAATTCCTCCCAGGAGGTTTCGCCGGGATTGACCAGATTGAACAATCCGGTTTGTCCGGCCTCGACCAATTGGCGCGTCCAGAAAGCAGCGTCGCCGGCGTAAAGGCAGCAGCCTTTTTTGCCCGCGGCGGTGCGCAGAGAGGTCTGCGCGGAAAGAAGATCGGGCAGGCGGCTCATGAACGTTTTCCCGCCCAGCCCGTAAAGCCAGGAGACGCGCAGGATCAAGCTGCGCGGGCAGGCGGACGGAAGGAGTTGTTCGAGGTCGGCCTTTTGGCCTCCGTAAACCGAGAGCGGATGAGGAGCGTCGGACTCGGAGAGCAAGCGGTCGTCCGCCCCGCCGAAAACGTAGTCCGAGCTGTATTGGACAAAGAGTGCATCCTGCGCGGCGCAGCGGCGGGCCAGGTCGAGCGGGGCCTCGCGATTGATGCGTCCGGTTCCTGCGGGGTCCTTTTCGCAGGCGTCGAAATCGCAGACCGCCGCCGCATTGATCACCGCATCCCACGGTTGGGCGAAGAGCTCGTCGAGCCGCGAGGCATCGGTGATATCCGCGTCCCGGTGCGATTGCGCGGTCAGGGCGTGCCCGGCCAGTTCCCGGGCGAGATAACGACCGAGCAAGCCACCGGATCCGAGGAGAAGAATATTCATGGGTCGAACTTCAGGTCATCCAAGCGGGCGAGCACGTCGCTGGTGGTCACCGCATCGAGACAAAGGTAGCGGTCCATCCCGCAGCGGTCGATGCACGGGTGCAAGGGACAGACCTGGCGCTGCACCACGTGGTCGCGATTATTCCAGGGCGCGAACCAATCGGGTTGGCCCGAGCCGAAGATGGTCACCACCGGTTTGCCCAGGGCCGCGGCCAGATGGGCCGGAAACGAATCATGGCAGAGCACCGCATCGGCGCCCTGCAGCGCCGCGACGAGGGAAACCAGATCGGGTGTGCTTATTTTGCGCGCATGGTTCGGGGTCACCGGCTCGGCACCTTCCGGCAGAATTTCGACCAAGTCGAATTTCGCCGTGACGGACGGCGCCGCGGCGAGCTCGCGCCAGCGAGCGGGCGGCCATTGTTTGCTCGGCAGGCGGGCCTGCGCGTGCACGGCGAGCACCGGGCGCGGGCCGGGTGGCCTGGCGGCCTCGGCGCTCCCCGCGATCCAGGGCAGGGAGACCTCGTAAGGCACGTCCAGCGCCCCGGCGATCTGTTGCCAGCAGCGGAAGTGTGCTTGCCCGGGCGATGCGCGCTGCAGTTCACGGGTCAAGAGCGGGGTGCGCGGATGACGCACCCGCCAGAGAATCTGCAAAGCCCGCCCGAGAAGAAGTCTGCGCCGCCGCCAGGGCAAGTCTGCGGCATAGTAGTTGCCGCGTGTCATGGGAAAGCCGATCCGTCGTGCCGCGCGCGTTTCCGCGAGGAGAAGACCGACCCTCGCGTCGGCCCACGCGCTGACCGCGACCTCGAACGACCAGGCCCGCAGCTCGCGGCCATGGTCGCGTACCGCGTGCAGGGTCGGACCCAAGCCGGACGGCTGCTCGTCGCCCCATGGGGGTTCCCACGGGTGGATGATCGGGGGATGGGCGAGCAACCGGTAAACCCCGCTGCTCGCCGGCCGGCAGAGCACATGCACTTCATACTTGGTCCCCGCACCACGTACGAAGGGGAGACTGATCACCGCATCGCCGAGATGGTGAAGTTCGACAACAAAGAGGCGCGGCTTCATCGGGCGAACCAGCGGCGTTTGAGCAGGTAGTAGTGGCGTCCCCAGACGGCCATGGCAAAAGCGTTCCACCAGGGCCTGAAGCGCCAGCCGTCACGCGTGAGCATCCGGGCGGTTTCACGCCACATCGCGGGGAGTTGCCGGCTGGTCTTGGCATCCGCGTGCAAGCGCGAGACGGCGAGGGCTTCCGGGAGGTATTGCCATTTCACCTTCGCGCCCAACCGGAGCCAGTATTCGTGATCCATGCAGTAGTGCAGCCCCTCGTCGAAGCCGCCGAATTTTTCGTAAACCCCGCGCCGCCACCAGACCGCGGGTTGCCCGAGCGGGTTGTCGTGGCCCAAGTTGGCAGCGGAAAATTGGGCGGCCGACTTGCGGCGTTTCCGTCCGGAATCGCCCTCGAGGAAATAATAATCGGCATAAACGAGATCGACCGTGCGGTCCCGGGTGAAGGCCTCGAGGACGCGCTGCACGGCCAGCGGTTCGTAGAGGTCGTCGGCGCAGAGGTAGGCGAGGATGTCCCCGCTGGCGAGCCGGAGTCCCTTGTTGATCGCTTGGGATTGTCCGCTGTCCTTCTCCGAGACCCAACGCACGGCGGTCTGTCCGCGCAGGAGATCGATGGTCCCATCGGTCGATCCCCCGTCGATCACGAGGTGTTCCACCTGGCAGGAAGGCGCGTTTTCCGCGGCCAGACGGACCGAGGCAAGACAGGCCCCGAGGTAGCGTGCTTGGTTGAGCGAAGGAGTGACAACGGAAAGTTTCATCATTCACCGGGTGCACCGATGCGCCGGAAGATGTCGTTATAGCGGTCGAGCACGGACTCCCAGCGGAATTGCTCCGCCCGTTGGCGGGCGCGGCGGCCGGCTGCGGCGCAGCCCTCCGGGTTGGCCGCGGCCCAAGCCAATTTTGCGGCGAGCGTTTCCACCGGGTGGTCCGGACCGAAGGGCAGGCCCGCGTCGCCGAGCACTTCGCGTGTCGCGGGGCAGTCGTGGTAAATGATCGCTTTGCCCATCCCGAGTTGGTCGAGCAAGACCAGGCGCGTGGCCTCGATGGTCGCGGGCATGATGAAAGCCCGTGAATGCTGGCTCAATTCGATGTAGGCCTCGGAAAAGCGCAGGCCGGTGAAGATGACCCGGTCGGTGGCCAGAGCTTCCAGCTTCCGGCGGTAGGCATGTTCGTAAGGGTCACCACCGACCAGAACGAGCGGCAGCGGATCGGCCAGCTCGCGGTAAGCGCGGAGGAGCAGTTCGGCTTCGTTCTCCGGGGTAAGGCGCGACACATAAAGAAAGTAACCATCCGGCCGGAGCCCCCAGCGTTCCAGTTCCCCGCCGCGCACGGGCTGATCGCGCACGGTCAGGCCGTAGGAGAGGTGCTCGGGCCGCGTGCCGTAGAGGGTCTCGTAGCGGTCCACGATGGTGGCGTTGTCCGCGATGATGCAATCGGCGGACTGCGTAGCCCACCGTTCGCTCCGCTTTAACCAGGACCGGGCAAAGCCCCGCCACTTTTTCCGGCTGAAGTCAGCCCCGTCCACATTGATGATCACCTTCATGCCGCGCCAGCGGGCGAGGCGTCCGAGAATGGCATTGCCCACCCCGCAGAGATAAATGATGTCATAGTTCCGGCGCATCGCATCGAGCATCGACAAGGTGGTGTGCACGATGGTGTCGAGGCTTTTGGTCGGGATGGTCGGCAGTCCGATGATGCGCATGCCCTCCCAGACCAGCTGCGGGGCCCCGTGGTGGGGCAGGCGGTTGTAGACGGTCACCTCATGTCCCCGCGTGGCGAGGCGTTTGCCCAGCTCCTCCACCACGACCTCGAATCCCGAGTAGCGGGCCGGCACACCGCGGGAACCCAGAAAAGCGATCCGCGGTTTGCCGGGGGCACGTAGTTTGTTTTCCGGCCGGCCGCCCAAAGCGTCACGGAGCGTGTAGTAGACGAAGAGCGAATTGAATTGGGTGTAACGCCGCCAAAGCCGGCGGGGTTCCTGCCAAAGGCGGTAGGCCCAGGTGATGCCGAGGCGTTGCATCCACGGCGGGGCGAAAGCACGCTCGCCAGCGAGGAGGACAAAGGCATCACCCACCGCGAAGAAGACCCCGCGGACGTGGCGCGCCAGATTGTCGATGATCCAGCGCTCCTGCCGCTCGCCGCCGAGGGCGACCCAGATGAAGTCCGGCTTGGCCTCCGCGATGGTCCGGGCGAAGGCTTTTTCGTCGGCTTCGGTCCAAGCCCGGAAAGGTGGCGAGAAGGTGCCGGCAATCTCGATCCCGGGTTGGATTTCGCGGAGGTGCGCGGTGAGGGCTTCGAGCGTCTCCGCGGTTCCGCCGAAGAAAAAATGACGCCAGGGGCTCGGGGTGGCGCGGATCATTTTCTCCATGAAATACGGACCGTAGACCCGGTCCTGGAGGCCGGCCCCCTGCGCGTTGAGGCTCCAGCGCAGAGGCATGCCGTCGGGCAGGACGAGGTCGAATTTCTGCATGACCTCGCCGAAATCGCGCCGGTGGCGGGCCAGGGAAATGATGTGGGTATTGCTCGCCGCCACGGCGGCGGGGCGCGGTTCGCCGGCCAAGCGGAGACTTTCCGCGATGGCTGCGTCGTAATCGACCACCGCCACCGGGGTTCCGAGGATTGTAATCTTGCGTGGTGCCGCGCTCATGCCCCCGGCCAAACTAATGGAGCGGAACCCCGGCGGCAATGGCGGGGCGGGAAACCGCTGGCCCCGTGCCGCGCCCCTGCTTAGGCTGCGGCCCATGAGTCTGAGCGTGCGGATCGAGCAGGACATCAAAGCGGCGATGAAAGCCAAGGAGACCGAAAAACTCGGCGCCTTGCGCATGCTCAAATCGTCGCTCAAATATGCCGCGATCGAAAAAGGGGCGACGACCGAGTCCGCCTTGGCCGATGCGGAGGTCATCACGGTCCTGCGCAAGCGGATCAAGCAGTGCCAGGACGCCATGGCGGGATTCGCCCAAGGCGGGCGCGACGAGCAGGCGGCCAAGGAAAAAGCCGAACTCGTCTTGCTCGAGGCCTATTTGCCCGCCTCGCTTTCGGGCGAAGAGTTGTCCGCGTTGGTCCGCGAGGCCATCGCGGAGACCGGGGCGACCGGCAAAGCGCAAATGGGTGCGGTGATGAAAGTGGTCATGGCCAAAGCCGCCGGCCGGACCGAGGGCAAGGCGGTCAATACGGAGGTTCTCCAGCAACTTGGCTAAGAAATCAGGGTCGCGAAAAAGCGGGGTCTGGGCGGTCATCGTCGCCGCCGGTGCGAGCCGGCGCATGGGTTTCAACAAACTGACCGCCGAGCTGGAGGGTCAGCCCGTGCTCGGCCGCAGCGTGGCCGCCTTCAACCAGTCTCCCCACATCGATGCCATTGTTTTGGTTTGTGCGGCCAGCGCGCGGGCGGAGCTGGAGAAAATTGCCCGGGCCGCGGCCCCGAGCAAGCTCAAGGCGGTGGTCGAGGGTGGGGCGCACCGCCATTTGTCCGTGGCCGAAGGGCTTGAGGGTGTGCCCGAGGACGCGGCGATCATTGCGGTGCACGATGCGGCCCGTCCGCTTGTCACCAGCGCGATGATCGAACGCTGCCTGGAGAGCGCGCGCAACAATGGCGCGGCGGCTTGTGCCCGTCCGGTCACGGACACCCTCAAGCGGATCAACGACGAGGGCTTCATTGTCGAATCGGTCGAGCGCGACGGACTTTGGGCCGTCGAGACCCCGCAAATTTTCCGCGCCGAATTGCTCCGCCACGCCTATGCCGAAGTCATTGCCACCGGCGGCCAGGTGCCGGACGAGACCTCGGCGGTGCAGGCGGCCGGGGCCCCGGTGGCCTTGGTCCAGACTCCGGAGTGGAACGGCAAGATCACTTACCCGGCGGACCTGGAACTAGCCCGGCTCGTGCTGCGCGGGCGCAAGGCCGGCTGAGGGGCCCCATGGGCGGAAAGATTATCACCATCGGTCTGGTCTGCTTCCTTTTGGGTGCCGGGGCGGCGATGCTTTTCGGACCGTGGTTGGTTCCCCCGTCGGACGACGAGCTGCCGCCTTCCCCCTATCTCGAAAAACGCGGCTTGGCCGAAGTTCCCCCGCAGGTTGTCACCTCCATCGGGGCGTATGAAGCGATCCGGGAAACCCTCCTGCGCGAATCCTTGGAAGGCGTCGAAGAGCAGTCCGGGGTGATCGCCCGGGCCTTTGCCGGGGAGGATCAGGGCATCGCCTCGCTGGCCAAGCGTCTCGCCGCCGAGCAGGACGTGGAGTCGGCCCGGCGGGCTTTCCGGCGCTTGCACCGCTTGATGCAGAGGCATGCGGACAAGTTGCCGGGAGAAAAGAGTTGAGAGTTTGGGGATGAGGGTTGAGAGGCGGAAAGCCAACGACTGGTCGATCCGCGCGCGCGGCTTCAGTAGCTGTGCGCGGTGAGTTTGACCTTCCCGCGGAAGATGAAATAGACGCTGACCGTGTAGGCCAGGATGATGGGGATGCCGATGATGGCCATGATGAGCATGATCATGTGGGTCTTCGGCGTGGAGGCGGCGTTGTAAATGGTCAGGCTGAGTTCGGGGTTCGGCATGGAGAGCACCATGTTGGGAAAAACGGTGAGGCCGAAGAGCGCCATGAGCAGGGCCATGGAGGCGCAGGAGGAAAGGAAGGCGGCGAAGTCGTTGCCCTTGTGGTTCTGGCGCGGGATGTTGAGCACGACAAGAACGTTGAGGACGAAGACGGCGATCAACCAGGGCCGCGCGCGCAGGATTTCGAGCAAGTGCGGCGCATAGATCAGGGTGGCCACGTTGAGGATGAGGTAGAAAAAGAGGAAGAGGCCGATCGTGTGATTGACCCAGCGGCGGACGATGGCCTGCAATTCCCCTTCGGTTTTCATCACGAGATAGATCGACCCGTGCATGGCGAAAAGCGCGACCGTGGTGAAGCCGAGGAGGATGGCGTAGGGATTGAAGAGGGCCCGGACGCCGCCGATGTAGTTGCCGGTCGCGTCGAGTTGCACCCCGACGAGGATGTTCCCCATGGTCAGACCGATCAAAAAGCTCGAGCCGATGCTCCCGAGGGAAAAGCCGAGGTCCCACATTTGCCGCCACCAGCCCCAAGGTTCTTTGCTCCGGAATTCGATGGCCACCGCGCGGAAGATGAGCCCGCAGAGTAGGGCCATGAAGGGCAGGTAAAACCCGGAAAAAACCCCGGCATAGACCATGGGGAAGGCGGCAAAGAGGGCGCCGGCCCCGGTGACCAGCCAGACCTCGTTGCCGTCCCAGACCGGCCCGATGGCATTGAGGAAGATGCGGCGGTCTTCGTCCTTCTTGACCAAAAGGTGCAGCGCGCCGACCCCGAGGTCAAAGCCGTCGAGCATGGCGTAGCCGGTGAAAAGGACGCCAACGAGAATGAACCAGATGGTGTTGAGGTCGAGCATGGGGTGATCAACCGGCGCCGCGGGCCTGGCCCTTGCGCCGCTCCATGAGGGCCACCCAGCTGGTCGGCATTTCCTCGCTTTCCTCCTCGTCGTCGGGCCCGCGCTGGATTTTGCGGTTCAGAAGATAAAGGAAGACGGCGAAGAGCAGGGCGTAGATGAAGGTGAACATGATGAGCGAGGCGATCACGTGGTTGGCCTTGACCACTTCGCTCAGCCCCTGGGAGGTGCGCATCAGTCCGTAGACAATCCACGGTTGGCGTCCCAATTCCGTGGTGAACCAGCCGCTCTGGTTGGCGATCTGCGGCCCGAGCACGGACAAGACCAGGACCCCGTAGTAAAGACGGACGATGGGATTGGACGTGTTGAAAAGCCATCCGCGCCACCAAAGAAACATCCCGAACCAGGCAATCCCGATGAGCGCCATGCCGATGGCGATCATGAGGTGGTAAAATTGGAAGACGGCCTGCACGGGCGGCCAGTCTTCCTTGGGAAAAGCGTCCAGCCCGGTGACCACCGTGTTGGTCGAACCGCCGACCAGGATGCTGAGCATCCCGGGGATTTGCAGGCCGATGACCTCCTGTTTTTCCATGTCGAGCCAGCCGACGATGGCCATGGGGGCATTGGACTGCGTTTTGAAAACGCCTTCCATCGCGGCGAGCTTGGCCGGCTGGTTTTTGGTCACGCCGTCGGCCGATTTGGCTCCGGTGGCCAGTTGCAACAAAGAGGCCACCGCGGCGAAAATGAGGGCGACCTTCATCGAGGTGCGGGCGAATTCGAGGTGGCGTCCGCGCAGCAGATAGTAGGCGCTGATGCTGATGACGAGAAAGGCGCCGGCCTGCCAGCAACCGACGACGACGTGGGCGAGGCGGTCCATCGACGAGGGATTGAAGATCATGGCCCAGAAATCCTCGACCACGGCGCGCGAGTTGAGGATCTGGTCGGCCGTGGGCACGAAGCCGGGCGGCATGATTTCGCCCCGGTATTCGATGCGGAAGCCGGCCGGGGTGTGCATCCAGGAGTTGGCGATGACGATCCAGACCGCGCTGAAATGGGCGCCGAGGCAGACCATGCAGGTGGCGAAGAAGTGCAGCTTCGGTCCGACCTTGTTCCAACCGAAGAGAAGGATGGCGAGGAAGCCGGATTCAAGGAAGAAGGCAAAGATGCCCTCGGCGGCCAGCGCGCTGCCGAAGATGTCGCCGACAAAACGCGAGTAAGCCGCCCAGTTGGTCCCGAATTCGAATTCGAGCACGATCCCGGTGGCCACCCCGATGGCGAAGGTCAGGCCGAAGACCCGCGTCCAGTAGCGCGCCATGTTGTGGTATTTCGGCGAGCCCGTCTTGAGCCACATCGCCTCCATGATGACCAAGACCACGCCCAGACCCATGGTCAGGGGCACATAGAGGTAATGGAACATGATCGTGAACGCGAACTGGATCCGGGAGAGAATTTCGACGTCCATGAGCGGGGCAGGCTAAGTCAGAGGCGGCGGCGGGGGGAAGTTTTGATCGGAGGTCTGCCTTTCCTTGGAGGGCGAGCGTCCCCGCGAGCCGTCTTTGACCCCGGCGGCGGCCGGGGACGGCCGCCCTCCAGCTACTCCACCGGGACAAGCCGCACCACTTTCCCCGGCTGGTCGTAGACGACATAAAGAAACCCGTCGTCGAACGAGCGCACGTCGCGGATGCGGCCGGTGCCCTCGAGCAAGACCTCCTGTTCCGTCACCGCCGCACCGTTCAGTTCGATCCGCACCACGCGCTGTCCGGCCAACCCGCCGGCGAAAAGATTGCCGCGCCAGCGGGGGAATTTGTCGCCTTGGTAGAGGGCGAGGCCGGAGGCGGCGATGACCGGGGTCCATTGCACCACGGGATCTTCCATCCCGGGCCGCGATTGGTGCTCGGTGATCGTCGTCCCGCTGTAGTTGATCCCGTGACTGGCCAGCGGCCAGCCGTAGTTGGCGCCTTTGCGGATGAGGTTCAATTCGTCCCCGCCGCGCGGCCCGTGCTCGGTTTCCCACAGGCGGCCGGACGAACTGTCGTAGACCAACCCCTGCGCATTGCGCGAGCCGTAGGCCCAGATGGAGGGCAGGGCGCCGGGCCGGTCGACGAAGGGGTTGTCCGCGGGGAGGCGTCCGTCGTCCTGAACGCGGTGGATTTTCCCCGCGGCCTGACCCAGATCCTGGGCCGGATTTTCCAGCTTGGTCGGGCCCCCGCGGTCGCCGATCGAGAAGAAAAGGTGACCGCGCCGGTCGAAGGCGAGGCGGCACCCGAAATGGTTGGGTCCCGAGGTGGCCTGGTCCGCGGGCGGATCGTAGACCGTTTCGATCCCGGTCAACCGGTCGCCTTCCAGCCGTCCGCGCACCACGGAGGTGTGCGCGCCGTTGCCCAGCGCCTTGGAGAAGGCAAGGTAGATCCATCCGTTTTCCGCGTAGTCCGGATGCACCGCGACATCCAAGAGCCCGCCCTGCCCGCGGGCCACGACGGACGGGACCCCGGAAATTTTCCGCGGGGTGGTCCCGGGTTGGTCGATGTGGAGGAGTTGGCCGGACCGCTCGGTGAAGAGAAAGCTGCCGTCCGGAAGTTGGGCCAGGGCCCACGGATTTTCCAGCCCCTCGGCCACCGTTTCGACCCGGAAGCGGTGCGCGCCGGAGGTCACCACCTCGGCCGCGAGGTGGCTGGTCAGAAGGATGAGAAGGAGAACGGCCGGCCGCACGGGATGGATAGTCTGGTCCGGTTGGGCCGGTTGCTTGAAGCGAAAAAGTAGGTGGCCGGGGCCGGGGGCCGTCCGTCGGCCCCGCCCGACCCCACTTGCGCCCCCCCACGGTTCCCGGGCTGGGGGGGAAAGGTCGGTCCGGGCCGTGGTCCGCTTGGGCCGGTCGGCCGGGGCCTTATTTTTCTTTTGACAAAACTCGGCGGGTTGTTATTTTTCACGGTCGATCACACAAATCCGATTCGCCACCCCTCACCCCTTTTTACCTAGCTACGCCCACCTCAACCCACCTCCGCCACCACTTCCAGTTTTTCTCTCTTTTCATCGACCCCACGCCCTGCTGTCGGGTGTCTTCGTCTCCGGTGCTGCCGGAACCGACGTCGCCAGACAGTCCCCCGCTCGCGGAAGCGATGATGCGAACACCCGCTAACAAAGCCTCAACGTTTCACTCATTCGTCCTATGAAAAAAATCATCGCCACCCTGACTGTGATCGTGGCCGCTGCGCTTGGGGCGCAGGGGCAAACGACCAACTTTTATTACGGAAATACCACTACTCTTACCGGGATGACCTTCTCACCTGGTACGAATAACCTTCCTGATGGTGAGCTTTACGATCAAGCAAGACTGTTATTTAGGTCTACGAACGTTGTCTATAACGGCGGGAGCATTCGTATTTCCGGTATTACCCTTTCAGGTGACGGCATCACAGGAACTCTAACAGGTTTCGGAAACGTGACCCTCACTGCCAACAATACCAGCTTCAATTCGTTATATCAGCCACTAACTACGGATCTCGGCACTTGGTATCCCGCTAACAATTTAGCAGGATTCACGGTAGAATTTTTAGGCGGCGCCATTGCGCCAGTGTCGACTGCCCAATTAGCTTATCGAGTTACTTACGCCAATATTGATGGCTCGCAGGTTAACACTTCTTTCGGCAATATCGGCATAACTGCCGTTCCCGAGCCCTCCACCTACGTCGCAGCAGTCGGATTGTTGGGCCTCTGCCTCTGGTCAGCGAGGCGCCAACTTTTCAAGCTTGCCGGATCGCGTTCCACATCGTCAGGCACAGGCTCCAACGGCGCAGCCTGACCCGCGCGCCCGCGCGACGCACATCAAGGCCCATCTACGGGCACCAGCCCCGCAGATCCGTCGAAGCGGAAACTGGTCCGGACCTTGCCGAGCGGCGGATTTTTCGGCGTGTTGGCTTTCCACGGAGCCGTATCCACATTCGGCTGCCCTTGGTCGGCAGTGCTCATCATCCACGCAGCTTCCGCCCCGGCCAGCGCGGCCAGCGTGGTGTTGGCGGTCGGGGGTTGTCCGGGAGTGGTGACGCGGCCAAAGGGATTGACCACCGCGCCACGGTTGGTCACCGCGGTGTTCATCACGTAGACGCGGAGGGCATTTTTGTCCGCCGGCGCGTCCAGTCGCGCGTAGGCACGGGGCAGGAGTTGGACGGCGAGGTAGCGGGCCGGTTCCGCGGGCAAGCCGAGGTAGGGCGCGCATTCCGTGACGATCCGCCCGCCTCGGCCGGCTTCATATTCGAGGACCTGCCCGGGGAATAGTGGCGGCAACCGGCCGCCGTGATCGGCCGTGTATTGCAGCACGGCCGCGCCCATCGTGCGGGTCTTGGCTAAGGCATCCGCCCGGTCGGCCCGCTGGAACAATCCAGGTCCGAGGGAAGCGGCCAAAGCGGCGACGACTGCGACGAGGGCGAGGACGACGAGCAGCTCGAGCAGGGTGAACCCGCCGGGACGGCAAAAAGCGGTCCGCCCTTCCGGACGGACCGCTCGGTTCGATAGCTTATCCGTGGATGGCCTCAGGCCACTGTGGCGACGGCAGGTCGATGGGCGCACGACGGATCGTTGCAGACCCCGTAGAGCGTCAACGAGTGACGCTTCACGGTGAAGCCGGCCGGAGCCAACTGGTCGATCCCGGAGGTGCAAGCCTCCACTTCATACACCTTCTGGCAGGTTTCGCACAGAAAGTGGTGGTGATGGTGCGGGTGCTTGCGCTCGTAATGAGGCGGGGCCCCTGGGATTTCCACCACTTCCACGGCCCCCAAATCCATGAGGATGCGGAGCGCACGGTAAACCGTGGCGATGCCCAACCCCGGTGAGAGGGTGCGGGCGGTGGTCCATATATCGGCCGGGGTCATGGGTCGACCCGCGTCCTCGAGCGTTTTTTGTACTGCTGATCTTTGTCTGGTAGCGTAGTTCACTTCTTTGTTGGTTGTTGATGTGACGTGAGTGTCACGATCTTAAGCTCCGTTCTTCGGTGTCGATTTGCAAATTATTTCTCCAGTCTCGCGCCCGATGGGCGGACCGGACTCGGTCTGGACGGAGGTGATTTCGCCCTGATGATCTCAGAGTTGTCGTTGCAGGTGGCACGGTAAGCCTGGCGGCACAGCGCCGGGACGGGCCCAGTGGTTGGCTTTCTCTCTCGCAATGGGTCGCCGCGGCGGACGCCGGCGCTCCACGCTCTTTCCCGGATTATGACCCGCTGGTCAGGACGCGGAAGACGCCGTCCTTGTCGCGGTAAAAGCCGCGCACCTCGGGAGCCCGGCCGGTCAAGGTCTTCATCGCCCGGTCGAGCCAATTCACATTTTCCTCCATCTTGTCGGCCCGCAGGCTGCCGTCCGGATTGTTCACCGCCTCGAACGGCCGGGTCAGGTTGGCGTAGGCCTTATCGGCAAGGCGTGCGCCGGGGAGGAGGTCGGGCCGGTAGACCACAATCCAGGTGCCGCCATAGCTGTCGGCGTCACCGGGCCTGATCAGGCGGAAGGCCAATTTGCCCCCGCGCGCGGTGCGCTTTTGCGGGTTGAGGCTATAGAGCGCGCGGATCTGGTTTTTATCCTGCAGGTGGCCGGCGATGAATTCGCGGAAGAGCTGACGCTGCTTGTCCCCGGGACGCTCGGCCCCGAACAGACCGAACTCGATGGCCACGGGTTTGTCCGGGTTGCCGTAAACGTTGAATTCCCATTTGTTGTTGGCCCGGAAAGAAAGGTAAGGAATGTTGCGGAGCAAACCCTTGTCGATCGCGGTGGGCGGGATTTGCTCGAAGCGCCGCACGCTGTCGTTGGTGCGCAGGTCGTGGACGACCGAGCGCCAGGAGGGTAACTCGTCGCGTGGCACGATGTCGGCGAAGACGGCCTCACCGTTTGGCGCGTCGTCGATCCGGCGGATGTAGTCCTTGGGGAGGTGCGCTTCGCCCGTGTCGGTTTGGATCACCACCACGTCGGGAGTGTTCTGCAGGATGAGGCCGTGCAGCTCGGTGCCGTCATTCATCGTCACTTCGTCCGGGTCCCGGTCGGCCCGGAGCGCCGCCTCGGCCGGCAGGGCGAGCAGGCCGGCCGCGGCGCAAGCGAGACGGATTGCCTTCACGCCTCGAGGTTACTAATCTGCTCCCAGTGATGCAAGCAGCCCGACTTCTTCTTGTTGTCGCGCTGACGGCGCTGGCCGGTTGCGTCACCCCGCCCGCTCCCTACCAACGTCCCGCCGGGGCGGTGGTCTTGAAGCCTCTGCCCAAGGAAAAATTCTGGTGGGGCACTTCGACCGCGAGTTTCCAGAACGAGGATCGCGGTATGGCCCCGGACGACCCGATGAATTTCCGCACCGACTGGGATCTCTTCGCCGAGGAAGGGCGCACTCCGGCCCGGGGCGACCAGGCTGTGTCGTCTTGGTCCCGCTTCGACCTCGACCTCCGGGCGATCAAGCAACTCGGCGTCTCGCACTTCCGCTTCGGGGTGGAGTGGGCCCGGATCGAACCCCGGCCCGGGGTGATCAACGAGCAGGCACTGGCCCGCTATGTCGAGATGGCGCGGCAACTGCGCGCCGCGGGCATCGAACCCATAGTCACTTTGTGGCACTTCACTTTCCCGGATTGGCTTTATGACAAAGAGGACAAGCGCCGGGTCAATTTCCTCCATCCCGATGTGCAGGAAGCGTGGCGCGCGCAGGTTACCCGTGTGGTGCGGGCCATGAAGCCTCACGTCCGCATCTTTGTTCCGCAAAACGAACCGAACGGCGCGCTCAATCTCGGCTGGATCGCCGGCCACTGGCCGCCCGGGCTCCTCTTGCAGCCTTTCGCCTACAAGCGGGCCCTGCGCGCCTCGGCCGATATGTTCCGCGATGCGGCGGAGATCATCCGCCGCGAACGGCCCGGCGCCATCGTCATGGGCATCTATTCCCTGCCCGATTGGCGCCGCAACTACCTCACTGATCCCACCGCGGCGATTTACAACGTCGTGCAGCGCCAAAATTTCGACCAACTCGACATGGTGGCCGACTCGATGGATATCATCGGGGTGAATTATTACTACGCGCAGGATGCCAGTCTGGTCCGCTTCCTCAGCCGCGGTCACGGCGAGGTGTCCTCCAACTACACGCAACTGGGCTGGGAAATCGTGCCCGAAGGCCTCCATAATATCCTGACTACGGTGCACAAACGCTACGGCAAGCCCATCGTGGTGACCGAGAACGGCCTCGGCACGCAGAGCGAACAGAAACGCATCCGCTACCTGCGCGAGCATATCGCCCAGATGCGCCGGGCCATGGCCGATGGGGTCGATGTGCGTGGCTATTTTCCGTGGACGCTGGTCGACAACTACGAGTGGAAAGAAGGATGGCACGGACATTTCGGCCTCTTCTCCTTCGACCGCGAGACCAAGGCGCGCAACCTCGAACCGACCGGCAAGTGGTTCTCCGCCTACATCAAAGCGCACCCCAATCCCTGAGCGGGAAGGCTGGCGATTGAGCCACCGATGACCCGGATCTCACAGCGGAAGCTTGGCGACACGGCCCCAAGGCAAATGGTTTGCCGAGGGATGTGAATTGCTGGCTGGCCTCAAGGGCCGGGCCACAATTGCCAGGTGGATCGCGATGTCCCCATCGCGATAACCCCGGTGAACTATCGCGCCGGGACGGCACGATCCACCTTCACGACAATCTTCGCTAATCGCCGACGGATAAGACCCATGGCCCCGAAAAATCGAGACAGTCCGCGTTAAACTGTTAGGTTGGCATGAGAATAAGGAACTTAATTGCTAATCACATGAAGATCAAATTGGCCATCGCGCTTTTTGCCGGGTTTTGCGCGGCGTGTCCGGGGAGCCTTTGGTCGAACGAGCCGCTGCGCATCGTGACCTCGTTTTATCCGGTCTACGTTGCCGCGCTCAATGTCACGGCCGGCGTCCCCGGCGTGGAAGTCTCGAATCTGGCCAGCCCGCACATCGGATGCCTGCATGATTACCAACTGACGGCGGGCGACGTGCGACGGCTGGCCGATGCGGACATTCTGTTGGTCAACGGGGCGGGGATGGAACCTTTCCTCGGCAAAGTGGCGCAGCAATCTCCCAAGGTCCGCGTGGTGGAAGTAAGCGAGGGCATTCCGCTTCTGGAGGGCAATCCGCATGTCTGGGTGAGTCTGGAGGGAGCGCGGCGGCAGACGGACAACATTGCGGCCGCCCTGGCCGCGGCGGACCCCGACCAGGCGGCCGCCTTCCGCGCCAATGCCGCGGCCTACAACGCGTCGTTGACCGCGCTGGAAGAAAAAATGCGCACCGCCCTCGCCCTGTATGCCGGCACGCCGATTGTCACCTTCCACGAGGCGTTTCCCTACTTCGCCCGCGACTTCGGCCTTGATCTGGCCGGAGTGATTGAGCGCGAGCCCGGGGCTGAGCCGAGCGCGCGCGAGTTGGCCGACACCGTGAAATTGGTCCGCGCGCGCCAGGTGAAAGCGCTCTTTGCCGAACCGCAGTTCCCCGATCAAAGCGCCCAGGTTGTGGCACGGGAAACGGGCGTCCGGGTCTACAGTCTCGACCCCGTGGTGACGGGTCCGTCCGATCCCGCCGCGGCGCGCGGGGCTTATCTGCAGGCCATGGAGAAAAATCTGGAGGTTTTGCAGGAGGCCTTGCGCTGATAGACCTGCCGGCATGCATGTTCCCCCGGATGACGCCCCCGCCCATCACGGCATCGCCCCGCATCGTTGCGGAGAGTGTTGCACCACGATGCGGGGTGTGACCGTGCGGCGCAACGGGGTGACAGTGCTCGAGGAGATCAACCTTCATTTGCATTGCGGCGAACTGACCGCGGTGATCGGCGAGAACGGGGCGGGCAAGACGACCTTGGTCAAATGTCTGCTCGGCGAAATGCCGTATACCGGCGAAGTGCATTTCCTCGACGCGGCCCACCGGCGCAAAGACAGCCCGGTCATCGGTTACGTTCCGCAGCATAACAGTTTCGACAAAGAGGCGCCGGTCAGCGTGCTCGATCTCTTCGCCGCCTCGCTCTCCGCGCGACCGGCCTGCCTCGGGGTTTCTCCCTCGGTGCGGCAAGCGGCCTTGGATGGCTTGCAACGCACCGGGGCCGACCCGTTGGTCGACCGCAAGGTCGGCACCCTTTCCGGCGGCGAGTTGCAACGCGTCTTGCTCGGGCTGGCCCTCACCCCGGTGCCCAACATCCTCGTGCTCGACGAACCGATGTCCGGGGTCGACCACCGCGGGCGCGAACAATTTTACGGACTGCTCTCCCAACTGCGCCGCGAATACGACCTGGCCGTGCTCCTTGTCTCGCATGATCTGGCCACCTTGGCCCGCTTCGCCGACCGGATGGTCTTTCTCGACCGGCGGATCGTCTGCGAGGGCACGCCGGCCGAAGTGCTGCACGATCCGCAGGTGCGCGCGGCTTTCAGTCTGCATTCGCTGTCATGATCGAATCCCTGCTCGCCTTCTGGCACCGCGCGGTGTCCTCGCTGCCGTTCGAGTGGGCCGGCTACGAGTTCATGCGGCTCGCTTTGCTTGCGGTGCTCCTCATTTCGCCTTTGCTCGGCGCGCTCGGGACCGTGGTGGTGGCCAATCGCATGGCCTTTTTCTCCGAAGCGGTCGGGCATGCCGCTTTCACCGGCATCGCCATCGGCGTGATTCTCGGTCTGGCCGATCCCATGTGGTCGATGATCGGCTTCGCCCTCGTCCTTACTTTGGCCATTGCCTGGGTGCGGCGGCGCGGGGGTTTGTCCTCCGATACCGCGATCGGATTGGTCATGGCCTTCACCGTCTCGCTCGGCATCGTCATTCTCTCGCGGGGAGGGGACTTCGCGCGCTACACCAACTTCCTGATTGGCGACATGCTGGCCATTTCGCCGCGCGATGTGGTCTGGCTGGCCGCGCTCGGGGCCGTATCGGCCGGGCTCTTTCTTGTTTTCTTCAACCGCTTGCTCCTCGCTACGATGAGTCCGTCCTTGGCCCGCAGCCGGACCAAGCATGCGGGGGCGGCCGAGTTGGTCTTCGCCTGTCTGCTCGCCGTGGTCGTGACCTGCGCTCTGCCCTGGATCGGCATCCTCGTGATCAACGCCCTCCTCATTCTCCCGGCCGCCGCGGCCCGGAATCTGGCCCGCAACACGGCCGGATTTTTCGGTTGGTCGATCGCCGTGGCTTTGGTCACCGGGATGGTCGGACTGATCGCCTCGTTCTACGCCTCGACCGCCACCGGCGCGACCATCGTGCTGGCCGCCATGGCGGTTTACCTGCTTACCCTGCTGCGGCGGGTGGTCCCGTGAACGGAACCGTGGTTGCGCTGCCCGGCTTTCTCGGGAGGGGCGGCGATTGGGAGGAGGTGCGGGCCGCTTCGCAGGCGGGGTTGCGCTGGATTTGCTTGGATCTTTTCGCGCCCGGGGCGGAGCCGGTCAGACCGCCGGCCGTGGAGGGTCCGTGCTGGTTGGCCGGTTATTCTTATGGCGCGCGGCTCGCTTTGCGTTGGTTGCAGGACGCGCCGGAAAAATGGGAGGGAGCTTTGCTGCTCTCGGTGAACCCCGGGAATTTCCAGACCGAGGAGGAACGCGTGGCGCGGCGGACGTCGGATGCGGATTGGTCCGCCGCATTTCGCACCGAGCGGTGGGAGGTGGTGCTAGACCGTTGGAATGGGCAAGCTGTTTTTCAGGATGGCGCCGCGCCGCTGCGTGAAGAGCGGGACTTTGACCGGGGGAAACTTGCCGCGGCGTTCAGGGATTATTCTGTGGCCGACCAATTCACCGATATTCTGCGCCTGCCAGTGCAATTGGTTTGGATGGCCGGTGCGCGCGACGGAAAATTTGTCCGCCTGCAAAATCAGATGCGCGACGCGGGGTTTCCCGGCACGTTCCCGGTGGTCGGCGAGGCCGGTCATCGCCTCCTGCTCGAAGCGCCGGAGGCGGTCGCGGGGGCGCTCGATGATCTGGTGGCTTGATCCGCGGACGGGGAAAAGGGGAGGCTGCCAACCATGAGCAAATTGATTTATGCGGCGAGCCCCCGTTCGGCCGACATGCTTTACGCCACCGGCTTTCATGCTCCGGATGCCTTTCTTTTCCTCGAGCAGCGCGGCCGGAAATCCATCGTGCTCAATGATCTCGAGATCGACCGGGGCCGGCGCGAGGCGGAGGTCGACGAGGTGCTCTCCGCTTCGGAACTCGGGCGCGAATTCGGCAGCCACTCGCCCGCGCTGATCGCAGCCGGTCTTTTGCTCCGCCGGAAAATCCGCCGGGTCGAGGTGCCGGCCGATTTTCCGCTCGCCACGGCCCGCGTGTTGGAAAAAGCGGGTCTGCGCGTGGTGCCACTCGAGGGACTTTTTTGGCCCGAGCGTGAGTTGAAGGATCGCCACGAGCTGACCGCGATCCGCCGCGCCACCCGTCTCGCCGCGATCGGGTTGGAACGCGCGGTCGAGGTGCTGCGGGCCGCCAAGATTGTGCGGGGCGGCCTGCTCCAATGGCAGGGCCAACCCCTGACCAGCGAAATGGTCCGCGCCGAGGCCGACTCCACTGTGCTGCGCGCGGGCGGGATTCCCGAGGGAACGATCGTGGCGGGCGGTCGGCAAGCGTGCGATCCGCACGAACGGGGGCACGGCCGGTTGCGGGCGCACGAATTGATCATTCTCGATATTTTTCCGCGCGACGCGCACACCGGCTACTTCGGTGATCTGACCCGCACGGTGGTGCGCGGCCGCGCCAACGAGGCGCAGCGGCAGCTTTGGGAAACGGTTTGTGCCGCCCAGCGCAGGGCCATCCGGGCGATCAAACCCCGGACCAAAGGAGCCGCGGTGCACAAAGCGGTGCAGGAATTTTTTGTCGCCCGCGGCTATCCCACGGAACGGCGGGACGGACGTTGGACCGGATTCTTCCACGGCACGGGGCATGGTTTGGGGTTGGATTTGCACGAGGAGCCGCGTCTTGGGGTGACCACTTTCCGTCCGGGTCAGGTTTTCACGGTCGAGCCGGGTCTTTATTATCCGGAGATTGGCGGCGCCCGGCACGAGGATGTGGTCACGGTGACCGCCGGGGGTTGCCGCCTGCTTTCCCGCCTGCGGGTTCCGCTGGAACTTTGAGCGGATTTTGAACAAGATTGTGGTTTGGTTGTCTGAACGGGTAATTCCGCCAATTCCATGAACATGTCCATCTACCTCCTCCTCATCGGCGTCCCTCTGGCCCTCGGCCTTTATGCCCAGATGCGCGTGTCCTCCGCCTTCGGCCGTTACAAAAAGGTGGCCGCCACTTCCGGGGTGACCGGTGCGCAGGCCGCCCGCGAAATTCTCAATGCGGCCAAAATTCATGATGTCGAAGTCCGGGAAATCAACGACATGCTCGGCGACCATTATGACCCGATGAAGAAACGCCTCTGCCTTTCGTCCGATGTCTACAACACACCAAGCGTGGCCGCGTTGGGCATCGCGGCCCACGAAGCGGGCCACGCCATCCAGCATGCCCGCGCTTATGCGCCGCTCAAATGGCGCATGGCCATTGTCCCGGTCACCCAGTTCGCCTCGCAGATCCTGCCGCTCGTCATCATCGGCGGCTTCATGTTCCAAATCAGCGGCCTCATCTCGCTCGGCATCATCTGCTACGCCGTGCTTGCCGTCTTCCAATTGATCACTTTGCCGGTCGAATTCGACGCCTCCAAGCGGGCCAAGGTCATTCTGCAACAAATGGGCATGGTCCAACCCGGCGGCGAAGCGGCCGGGGTGAACAGCGTGCTCAACGCCGCCGCACTCACTTACGTCGCCGCCTTTGTCGCCGCCCTCGGCAATCTGGTCTATCTCCTCATGGCGCGACGCCATGACTAGGCGCAAGGCGTCCCCACCGGTTGTCCTGACCATCGCCGGCTCCGACAATTCCTGCGGAGCCGGCATTCAAGCCGATCTGAAAACTTTCGGCGCCTATGACGTTTACGGGCTCACTGCCGTGACCTGTGTGGTCTCCGAAGTGCCGGGCCGCGTGGAGAAAGTGCAGGCGGTATCACCCGAGGTCCTCCGCTCGCAGATCCGCATCCTTTTCGAGGCCTACCCGATCGTTGCGGTGAAAACCGGCATGCTTTACTCCCGCGCTTTGCTCCGCGTGGTCTCCGAGGAATTGGCCGACCGTCTCGGCATGTTTCACCTCGTGGTCGACCCGGTCATGGTGGCGAGCAGCGGGGATCCGCTTTTGAAAAAAGACGCGGTGCGCGCTTACGAGGAAGAAATGCTCCCTCTGGCCGATGTCATCACCCCCAATCTCGACGAGGCGGCGGTCCTGCTCGGACGCAAGATCACCACGCGTCGGGCCATGGACCACGCGGCGGAAGAATTGCACGGGAAATACGGCGCCGCCGTCTTGCTCAAGGGCGGACACCTGCGCGGGCCGGCCGCGGTTGACATTTTGTGCGATCGCCGTGGCCGGCGCGAATTCTCCCTGCCGCGGCTCAAAGGTTGCGAGACCCACGGCAGCGGTTGCACGCTTTCCGCCGCGCTCGCCGCGGGGTTGGCCCGCGGACAATCTCTTGCCGTGGCGGTGGAAGGCGCGAAAAAATTCCTGCACCGCGCCATCGCGCGGCAACTCGTCTGGCAACGCGGCCGGGTCCGCACCCGTGCGCTGCAGCACCGGGCGGACGGAAAGCGCGGATGAAAATTTTCTGCGCCCTCATCCTCGCGGTTTCGACCGCGATCGTCCCGCTGCACGCCGAGGAGGCAGCATCACCTTCGCCCGCGGCACCGGCGGCCGATCCGTTCAGCGCCCTCGACCGCGAGCAGGTGGAGCAGGCCATTTCTGTTCTCCGCCGGGACCACGTGCGCGGAGCCCAGATCGATGACGCCGCTGTGGGACGGGCCACTCTGCGGGGCTTGCTCGAAAGCCTTGCTCCCGGGGCGGCCCTCGCCACGGAACCGTCCGCCCCGTCCACCCCGTCACCCTTCCGCGCCGAAATCCTCGACGGCCGCGCCGGTTATCTCCGGCTGGGATCGCTGCAAACCGAAAACCTGGCCGAACTCGACATCGCCTTGCGTGACTTCGGGGCCAAGGCCGTGCATGGCCTCATTCTTGATTTGCGCGCCACCCCGGAATCGTCCGACTTCGCCCTGGCGGCGCAAGTCGCCAGCCGGTTTTGCGCGCCCGGCACCGCCTTGTTCACGCTGGCCGGTCCGGGTCGTGCCGCGGGCGGGGATTTTCTGGCTTCGGGCGAAAATTTGTCGCGCGGAGTGCTCGTGGTCCTGATCGACGAAGAGACGGCGGGCGCGGCTGAAGCGCTCGCGGCGACCCTGCGTTGGAATGCCCGCGCCCTCCTGGTCGGAACCCGTTCCAGCGGGCGGTGTGTGGAATTTGCCGAAGTCCCGGTCGGCGCCGGCCAAAATTTGCGCCTCGCGGTGGCCGAAGTCCTCGTCGCCGGGCAGGCCATTTATCCGCGCGGGCTCCGCCCCGATATCGAGATCGCGCAGGATCCGGCCGAACGCGAGAGCATCCTGGCCGCGGCGCTGACCAAAGGTGCCGCGGGTTTTGTCTTCGAGGAGGAGCGGGCCCAATTTGATGAGGCGGCGCTGGTGGCCGGGACCAATCCGGAGCTCGATCGCGTCGCGACGGACCCGGGATTGATCGACCGTCCCCTCCAGCGGGCCGTGGACCTGGTCACCGCCCTGCAGGTTTTCCGCCCGGCGGACTGATCGCTCTGGCGAGCGTCCCGTTTCCGCCTCAACTCAGCGGCCCAGTATCCCGCGCAACAATCCCCCGACGGCTTCGGAGGCGGCGGCCGGAATTTCCACGGCCGACTTCGCGGCGCCCTCGGCCGGCGCCAAAGCGATCGCCGCGGCCAAGCGTGCGCCGAGGTTTTCGGTCGGTGCCTCGGGGGTGCCGCCGATTTTCACCTGCGTCCAGTAATACCCATCGCGCTCGTGGCTGAAGAGCACGGGCACGAAGGCGCCGAGGAGCGGCCGGCCCGCGGCCCGCACGCCAACCTGCAAATCGGCGCCGACGCTTTGTGGCGAGTAGAAGCCGCCGCCGCGCACGGCCAGACCCTTGGGCGAGAGCGCTTGCAGGTCGCTGAATTCCGTGCGCCCATCGGCGCGTCGGATGAACTTGAAACGGAAAATTTGCCAAGGAATCCGGTTCCATTCCTCGTTGTCGATGAGGCTGGCCAGCTTGGCAAAAAGACCGACCGCTTTGCTTTCCGCGCCTTCGATTTTCATCTGTCCGCTCAGCGTGCCATCTTTGAACACGGCATCCCCGGCCGCTTGTCCGCCCAGGTGGCCGGCAAATTCCGGGGTGAGGAGGGTGGCAAGATCGAGGTCCTGCCAGGAAAATTCCGCCGACCAGACCCCGGAGGTATTGCTTGCCGAGCCGGCGAGGACGCCATTTCCTGCATCCTTGAGGGCAAAGCTGCCGATGGTCCAGGCCCCGCCGGCATAATCGGCCGTAAGTCGTTCGATTTGCAGGGCCGGACGACCTGCGAGGGCCAGCGATCCGCCTTTGGCCGCCAGCGACCAGCCGCCCGCCTTCTGCACGGCCCGCACCTGCGAACCATCGATGGTCCATCCTTCTTCATGGGCGAAGCGGAGACGGTATTTGCCGACGAGGAGATCGAGGGGGGGCAGGGCGGTTCCCGGCCCGGAGGACGCTGCCGGCCCGGGGCGTGGTTCGCCGTCCGCCGGCCAGACCACCTCCGCCTCGGCGATGGCAATCTCGAGGGGTTGACCCAGCGGATCGAAGAGCTGGGGCCAACCCACGGTGGCGCGCAGATCGGTGGCGCGCCACTGACCGGGCAGCAGCCCGCCCGACAACTCGATCTGACCGGCGCGGAGTACGCCGTCCCGCCAACTCACTTCCCGCAACGCGATGTTCCCGCCCGTGGCCGCGGCCAGCGCGGGCGCCAAACGGTGGCTGAGCCACGCACTGACCATCGCCTCGCGCCCGAAAAACAAGGCCGCGGCGAGCAGCGCGATCAACCCAAGGGCTGCGGCCATTTTGGGCCAGAACTTCATCGCTGCACTTAATCACCCTCGGCGCCCCGTGACCAGAGTCCGCTGGCCGGCCCCCGCCGCGAAGAGCGCCTGGCGGGAAAATCGCCCGGGATGACCGCTCGGGCCGCGGGGGACTAGGCCCGCTTTCCCGGGGAATCCTTGTTCCCGACCGGAGGCGCCTTTACTTTTGCGCCGGCCGGGCAAAACCCCCGCGACTCCCGGCAACTAAACTATGTGGCGGCACCTTAAAAATTTCCTGCTCTTCCTGCGCGAAGAGAAAGCGTGGTGGCTGGTCCCGCTGGTCGTCATCCTCCTGCTCCTCGCCGGGGTGCTCGTCTTCAATAGCAGTTCTGCGCTCGCGCCGCTTATGTATCCCGTCCGGTAGTTCTCGCCTGCCGTCGCGCGAATCGCCGGCCTCTCCGCTCCCGCGGGATACGCTCTCCCGTTGCCCGGCCGGAGCAGAGGTCTTCAATAAAGGATGGCAGACTCGCCCCTGCGGAGGTTGGTCAGTTCCTGGCGGGCGATGGTTAAACCCGGGCTGATGCGGAGGGCCCGCTGGAGGTAGTCGGCGGCTTCCGCCCTTCGGCCCAACCGGGCCATGACCGAGCCGACGAAATAATGTGGCCAGGACGCATGCGGCAGGAGATCGCAAATCAAGATGCCTTGGTTGACCGCGGCTGAGAGCTGTCCGCTCCGCTCGAGGAATTGGGCGTAATTCCATCTGACCAGCGTGTCATCGGGATGGGCGGCCAGTGCCGCCTCATACATTTCTTCATCGCGGGCGGGCGACTCGGGCGTGGACCGGGCCTCGATCTCTCTCACCCGGTCCCGGCTGTGTTGCACATTGCGCGGATGGCTGGACTGCGCGGTGAAGGGCGGGCCGGAAATCCGTCCGAGGGCCAACTCCCAGACCCGTTTTTGATCCCAGAGGGTGGCGGCCAGACGCTGCGCGCAGGCCTCGGATTCGACATCCGCCGGGAGGGAACGACCCTGGGCCCTCATCGCGGCCGGAAGTTGCTCCGCCACTTTTTCGGCGAGGAAGCGGGCGAGAAGCTCATTGCCAGCCATGGTGAAATGGACGTGTTCGTAAAATAGTTCCTCGCCCGGAATCCCGTCGGGAGTCAGGCCGGAAAGCTCTTGCGCGGCATCGACTCCGTTCACCGAGACCATGGCCTCTTGGATCATCCCGTTGATCCGGGTGTCGGCCCGGACGGGAAGAACGTCATAATCCCTGGCCCGTTCGAAGGATTGTCGTGCGGCAGCGGGCTGGTCCAAGGCGAGTTGGCAGGTGCCGAGGCGAAATTGCAACTCGGCGAAACCGGGATCAATGGCGGCGGCCTTGGTGTAAACCTCGAGGGCGGCCGAAAACGAACCACCGGCCTCGAGGGAGCTACCCTCCTCGAAGAGGCGCTCCCACTCGGCCCGTTGCGCGGGCTCCAAGCCATCCGCATGCCGCGAGGCAAACGGCGCGCAATCCCGCAGATTGACCGCCACGGTGCTGAGAATGACCGGAACGCCCGCCTTTTTCCCGACGTCCAAAATGTCATCCAGGTTGCCCGCGAAATTTTCATAGGTCCGCAACCGTTTCGGATCGTCATAAGGCAGCGGGTTTTTGCGGAACATGTTGATCCCATCCCACGATTCCGGCGCCGAGGAGGCTCCGTGGAGGTTGGCCATCAGCTGATCCATGAGCTGTCCCACCCGGGTGGACTTGAGGGCCAGAACGGTTCGGACCCAGCCGAGGCCCGGCGCCTGTTCCCCGAAGACGGTGGCTGCCCCGTAAGGACCGATCATTTCGTTGTTCCCCAGGTAAACGATCCAGAGGTCCCCGTCGTGCCGGGCGCATTCCCGGGCGATGGGGAGAATCACATGGGAGTTGATCGCGGCCATCGCCACGCAGACCACCTCGAAGTTGGTCTCCGGATACCGGACTTCGAGTAATGCCTGCAGATAGCGGCCCACCCCGAAGGAAGGATCCGGGTCTCCAAAGGCGGCGGATTCGCCGAGCAGGAAAATCCGGTAAGTTCCGGCCGGCTTCGACGCGGCCATTCTGCTGCTCAACGGTTCCCGGGCCAGAGCCGAGGGGAAGAACCGGTGGGTGAACTTTTCGTTGGGCACGAGAAATTCCTCGCCGCCGATCGTGCGGGGGAGAAACAAGCGGGTCGGGTAGCCGTAGCCGGCCAAGCGCAAGCCGAGTTCCAGCCCGCCGAAAATGAAGAGCGGCACCAAGGTGGCGGCGGCCAGTCGCATCCACCGGCGGCGGCCGGCGTTGGCAGGTTGCGGCCGGACACCCTTGGTTTTGGCCGCCCCGGCTTTTTGCGGTTTCTTTTTCACACGGGCGATGAGGGCTGCTTCGCTGGCCTTTTCCGGATCAGCCGCCGGAATTTTCTCCGCCAAGATGATGCGGACTCCGGAGTGCCCGCGGAAAATGAAATTTCCGCCGGGCGTGATCAGCATGATGAAAGGCGGCAACCATGGGGAGATCTTGCCCGGAAACGGGCGGACTTTGAAAACGAGTCCGTCTATCCTGTCTCCGGAGTCAGCCCGATGGCAAGAGTCCACTCCCGGACCTCGCGGGAAGCAAACGGTGAAACCATCGCCGGTCCGGATGAAGCGGCCGTTTTCTGCTGTGCAAGGTGCACCGGAGGCGGTTTCATTGTTTCCGTCATGCCGATGCTCCGTTCCCGTTTGCTCTTGTTGCTCGGATTGCTCTCTTTGTTCGTGGCCGGCTGTCCGAAAAAAGAGAAGCCCGTGATGCCGGAACTCACCGTGCCGGTGACCGCACCGCTGCAGCAAAAAGTTCCCGTCATCCGCGAATGGGTCGGCATGCTTTCCGGCCTGGTCAACGCCAACATCGTGGCCCAGGTCAGCGGCTACCTCGTTTCGCAAAATTACGAGAACGGTTCGCTGGTTAAAAAAGGCCAACTTCTTTTCCAAATCGATCCGCGCCCGTTCAAAGCCGTCCTCGACCAGTCCACGGGCCAACTGGAAGGAGCCATGGCGCGCCTCATTCGTGACGAGGCCAATGCCAAACGTGCCGTCGATTTGCTGGCCAAAAAGGTGATCAGCCGCGAGCAATACGACGATGAAATCCAGGCCTTCGAAGGGAGCAAAGCCGCGGTCTCCGCCGCCCAGGCCTCGGTCGAACAAGCGCGCCTCAATCTGGAATTTACCAGCATCACTTCGCCGATCGACGGCCTCGCCGGCATCAACATCGCGCAGGTCGGCAACCTGATCGGACCCCAGACCGGCACGCTTACCAGCGTCACGATGGTCGACCCGATCAAGGCCAACTTTTACATCAGCGACTACCAATACCTGAACTACATCAAGCCCTACTACGGCGATCCGGAGAAACTGATCCGAGCCGAGGAAAAGGGTGGATTCGGCCTGCAGATTCTCCTCGCCGACGGCACAGTCTACCCGCATCCCGGCCGCCTCATCGCGGTCAACAACGCGGTGGGTAAGGACACCGGCGCCCTTGAACTCGAAGCGCAATTCCCCAACCCGGGCAACCTGCTGCGCTCCGGTCAGTTCGCCCGCGTGCGCGGCGTGACCCAATGGATCGACGACGCGCTGCTCGTCCCGCAACGCGCGGTCAATGACCTCCAAGGCAAATCGCAGATCGCGGTGGTTGGCAGCGATGGCAAGGTCGATCTCCGCATCGTGCAGATCGGCCCGACCTACGCCTCGATGCAAGTCGTGTCCGACGGACTCAAGCCGGGCGAGCAGGTTGTCGTCGAGGGGATGCAAAAATTGCGTCAGGGCATGACCGTGAAGACCACGCCGTGGAAAATGCCCGAGGGTTTCAACGTGGAACCCAACCTGCCCCAACCGGAAATCCCCCCCGCGACCGGAGGCGACTACTTGGATTTGCCCCCTGACGCCGCGCTGGAGGGTGCCGCGGCACCGGAGGTTCCGGTGGTCCCCGCGGCCACGCCCGCCCCGTCGCCCACTCCGACCCCCTTGCCCGAAGCATCCGCCAAGCCCGCCTGAGGCGCGCGTCCGAACATGCCCCAGTTCTTCGTCAACCGTCCGATCGTGGCGATGGTCATCGCGATCATCACGGTGATTGTCGGTCTCGTCTCCATGGCGCGCCTGCCCGTCGCGCAATACCCGAACATTGTTCCCCCGCAGATCCAGGTCAATGCGACCTACGTCGGCGCCGATGCCCTGACCGTCGAGCAATCCGTGGCCACACCCATCGAGCAGCAAGTCAACGGCGTCGAGGGGATGGAATACATGTATTCGGTCAATGCCAACAACGGCAACATGACGCTCAATGTCTTCTTCGGCGTCGATACGGCGCCGACCGACGACCAGATCCTGACCCAGATGCGGCAGAGCCAGGCCAATTCGCAGTTGCCTGCTCCGGTCGTCGAATTCGGCACCACCGTGCAGCAGAGCACCTCCGCCCCGCTGCTCCTTTTTTCGCTCTTCTCGCCGGACAAGTCTTTCGACGCCCTCTTTCTCGCCAACTACGCCTTCATCAACCTGAACAACGAACTGGCCCGCCTGCCGGGGATCGCCAGTGTTTCGATTTTCGGCGCCGGACAATACGCCATGCGCATCTGGCTCACCCCGGACCAACTGGCCAAGCTCGACGTCACCGCGCAGGAAATCAGCAGCGCGATCAAACAGCAGAACCGCGTCAATCCGATCGGCAAAATCGGCGCCAAACCCATCCCCGAGGGACAGGAATTCGCCTACACGGTGATCGGCGAGGGCTACCTCACCACGGTGGAGGAATTCGGGGACATCGTCATCCGCGCCAATGCCGATGGTTCCATCCTGCGCCTCAAGGACGTGGCGCGCATCGAACTCGGCTCGCAGAATTACAATGTCGAAGGACGGTTCCAAGGCAACCCCTCGGCCATCATCGCCCTCTACCAGACGCCGGGGAGCAACGCGCTTGACGCGGCCGCTTCGGCCAAGAAGCTGATGGCCGATCTCGCCGGGCGTTTTCCGCCGGGCATGCAATACACGGAATCGCTCAACACGACGCTGGCTGTGACGGCGGGGATCGAGGAAATCGTCAAGACGCTCTTCGAGGCCTTGCTTCTTGTTATCATTGTTGTCTTCATTTTTCTGCAGGGCTGGCGGGCCACGCTCATTCCTTTGCTCGCCGTGCCGGTCTCGCTCATCGGCACTTTCGCCATTTTCCCCTTGCTCGGTTTTTCGATCAACACCCTCTCGCTCTTCGGCCTCGTGCTGGCCATCGGCCTGGTCGTCGATGATGCCATCGTGGTGGTCGAAGCGGTCGAGCACCACATCGAGCAGGGTATGACACCGCGTGATGCCACGCTCAAGGCCATGCAGGAAGTGTCGGGTCCCGTCGTCGCCATTGCGCTCGTCCTTTCTTCCGTCTTTATCCCGACCATTTTCATTCCCGGGATCACCGGCAGCCTCTACCAGCAGTTCGCCGTGACCATCGCGGTGTCGGTCTGCCTTTCCGCCTTCAACGCGCTCAGCCTCAGTCCGGCCATCGCGTCCCTCATTCTCCGTCCGAAGGGCGAAACCCGCGGGCCGCTCGGTGCCTTCTACAAGTGGTTCAACACCATGTTCGGCAACGCAACGAACCAATATGTGCGGATTTGCGGCGGCGCGATCCGCAAACTCGTCTTGAGCGGAGGCTTCCTCCTCGTCCTCACCTTGGCCGCGCTGTTTTTTGGAGGCCGCCTCGCACCTTCCTTCCTGCCCGAAGAGGATCAGGGATATTTTTACGCGGCCCTGCAACTGCCCAACGCCTCATCGATGGAACGGACTTCCGCCGTCGCGGCCCAGGTGGAGAAAATCCTCATGACCACCCCCGGTGTGGAATACGTCACCACGGCGGTCGGCTTCAATCTGCTCAGCCAGGTCAACACGACCTACAATGCCTTCTTTTTCGTCACGCTGAAACCATGGGGGGAACGCACTTCGCCGGAGACGCAATACGAGACCATCATGCGCTCGATCAACGGCAAGCTGGCCATGCTCCCGTCCGCCATGGCCTTCGCCTTCTCGCCGCCCGCCATCCCCGGTGTCGGCACTTCGGGCGGCGTGAATTTCGTCCTGCAGGACCGCTCGGGCGGCACCGTCCCGTTCCTTGCCGAACAGACGCAGATCTTCATGGCCGCCGCGGCCAAACGTCCCGAATTGCAGAACCTGAACACAACGTTCCTGCCTTCCGTCCCCCAGCTCAAACTTTCGGTCGATCGCGACAAGGCGCTGATCGAAGGCGTGAGTATCGATGACGCCTACAATTCCCTGCGCACTTTCCTCGGCGGCACGATGGTCAATTATTTCAACCGCTTCGGCCTGCAGTGGCAGGTCTACGTGCAAGCCGAGGGCACCTACCGCACGGATATCGAGAAAGTCGGACAATTCTACGTGCGCAACCGCAACGGCGAGAGCGTCCCCGTGTCGGGTATCGTGCAAAGCAAACCCCGCTTCGGTCCGGAATTCACCATGCGCTTCAACATGTATCGTTCGGCGCAGATCAATGCCACGGCGGCCGATGGCTTCAGCACGAGCCAAGCCATGGCTGCCATGGAGGAAGTCTTTGCCCAGACCATGCCGAAAGAAATGGGCTTCAACTACCTCGGCATGTCGTTTCAGGAAAAGCAAGCGGCCGAAGGCGTCTCGCCGGTCGTCATTTTCGCCCTCGCCCTCGTCTTTGTCTTCCTCATCCTCGCCGCGCAATACGAAAGTTGGTCGCTCCCGTTCAGCGTCCTGCTGGGCACGCCGATCGCGGTCTTCGGCGCCTTCTTTGCCCTCTGGGCCCGCGGGATGGAGAACAATGTCTACGCGCAGATCGGACTCATCATGCTCATCGGCCTCGCGGCCAAGAATGCCATTCTTATCGTCGAATTCTGCAAGTCCGAATACGAAAGCGGAAAAAGTCTTTTCGATGCGGCCTTGGCCGGGGCCCGCGTGCGCTTGCGCCCGATTCTCATGACCGCCTTCGCCTTCATTCTGGGTTGCGTTCCGCTCTGGACTGCCACCGGATCGGGCGCCATCTCGCGCCAGACCATGGGCACAGCGGTGATCGGCGGCATGGGCGCGGCGACCCTCTTCGCCATTTTCATCATTCCGATGTTGTTCTATGTGGTGGAAAAACTCAGCGGCTCGAAGCCGGGCGGACCGTCCAACCCGACGGACGCGGTGAAGTGATGTCTGATCCGAAAGCGCCGCGGGCCCGGGGACGATAATTTCTGCGGCCAGCGAGCGTGCAGACTACACTTGGGGTCCGACTGCGCCCTTTGCTTCCGGTTCGCTTGGGTTCGTCAATGGTTCCGGCTCCTCGTCCTCTTGCTCGAGTTCCATGATCCGCCGCGCACTCCGGTCGCCGATCCAGGCCCCGAAGCGCACCCAACCCGAGTCCTGCGCCGCCATGGCAATCTGTCCGAGACGTTCCTTCTCCTCCCGGGTCTCATCCAATTTCTCGCGGGTGCGGCGGAGGGCGTCCGCGTATCCGGCCAGATCGAGCGGATTATGCCCCTCGAGCAATGCGGCCCAGTGCGCGGGCGCATTTTGCGCCTCATGGGAGCGCAGGGTGGCCGTGAGCACGGCCTGCGTGTCTTCGGGACTGGCGGACGCCGCCAATTGCAGGATGACTTGCTGGAAAAGATCTTCCCGTGTTCCGGAAAGACTGTTCCAGGCCGCGCGGTGGTAGGCCGCGGTATTGCGCCGCGTCTCGGGCGAGACGGACAAGCGGTCGCGCAGAGTGGCGAGCACGGAAAGATGGATCTGCAAATTTTCCGCGGTCTGTCGTGGGTTCGCCTCCCGTGGCGGCACCGGAGGGTAGTGGTCGAGCAGGGTTTCGGGGCAGACCGCCATTTGGCCTTGCAAGGCGGCGATCAAGACCGCGGTCTGGTGGAAAGCGGGTGTGTTTTCCGGCAAGGGATAGGCCGTGAGATACTCGCGGCGGGCAAAGATATTGGAGAAGGGACCTGGAAAATGTCCGCAACCCAGCCAATAGGCCAGCCCAGCGCCGCCTTCACCCGGAGCCCACAAACGGTCCAAAAGCACGGTGCGCGGGTCATCCGCGGGGAGTGGTTGGCCGCGACTGTCGATCGCCCGTATCCCGGTGACGACGAGGTTTGGCGGACGAATCCCTTCAGGCGTCTCGAAGGCCGCCAGGCAATTCGCGATGCGTTGCGGTGCGTAACGGTCGCCTGCTTGGAGAAAGCCGATGAATTCGTGCGGCGCCAGCTGGGCCATGACCGCGTTGACCGCGGCCGGGAGTGATCCCGGTTCGACCGGGATGATTTCGACCGCCAGCGCCGGGAATTCGCCCGGCAGTGTTTCGGCCCCGGGGTACGAACCATCGTCGAGGAGAACAACGAGATCAGGCGGACGTGCCTGGTTGGCCAGGGAGGCGAGTGACTCAGTCAGGCCGGGCAACTTCGGGAAGAGCGGCACGACCACCGCCACGCTGGCCCCCTCGAAACGAAGATCCGGGGTGCCACTGCTGTTTACTGCCTCCGCCATGGGCTTCCATTCGTAGAGCACAATGTCGTATTATTCCAACTTCATTAAATCATGAGCAATCGAACCTTCCCGCCCTTCAGCTTGAGCCGCCTGCTCAAGAAGACCTTCGAACCCACTCCCGGCCAGCGTGTCTGCGTCCTTATTGACTTGAAAAACCCGCGCGATATCGCGGACTTCAAATTTCTGGCGGACGAAAGCCTCGCCGTGCAACGCAAAGCGCACGATGTTTTTTACCAAGGCTTGAAAAACGGGGTCCTTGAGGAACTCGGGCTCAAGGGCGGCGAAATTTATGCTTACGAACTGACCGGCGGGAGCAATCTGGATTTGCCCGATGAGGCCTTTGCGCCGGACGGGCGCCAGCTCAGTTTCGAAAAAGACATCTACCCGAACTACGACCTCATTCTTTGCGTTTCCACCTACTCCGCCACCGCACCGCTCACCGCCTCGGCCAAGCAGCACGGTTTCCGCGGCGCCACGCTGCACGGGGTCAATGATGTCATCCTCAGCTCCGGCCTGTCCGTGGACTATGACGAGGTCAGTGTCGAAGCGGAGAAACTCCGTCAGGGCATGACCCGCGCCGATTCGGTCGAACTTGATTTCCTGCTCGAGAATGGGGCGATGCACACGCTCAAGCTGGAACTCGGCCGGCAGGAAGCGCAGAAGAGCCACGGCCTCTGCCGCGGCAGTGAGCCCGACGTGGCCAATCTGCCCGCCGGGGAGATTTATTACGTGCCGGTCGGGGCGGAAGGCGAATTTCCCATGAAATACGAGGATGGCACGCTGGGCCTCATGCATGTGACCGGCGGTCGGATCAAGCATGCGACCCTGATCAAAGGTGACGCGGCCACCATCGAGGCGCACAATCGCAAGCTGGCGAGCGACCCGGTGACCGGTGAACTCGGCGAACTGGGCTTCGGCACGCAGGTCCTTCCGGTTTCCGGACGGGACATTCAGGACGAAAAGATCCGCGGCACCTTCCATATCGCCACCGGGCGCAGCGACCATCTCGGGGGAAGCCTCACGCCCGACCGCTTCGCCAACAAAATGAACGCCACCCATGATGACATTCTTTTCTCGCGCGAAAAAACGCCCGAGGTGAAGTCGTCCGAGGTCCGCCTTTTCCGCGACAACAAAGTGGAGATCCTCCTCAAGGATTTCCATCCGTCGCCCTACATGGAGAGTCTGCTCGCCTAGCAGGCGCCGCGCCCGCGTGGCCGACAACATCTACGAGAGTGACCGGCAGGTCCGCGAATACCTGCATTTCCACTACGGGGACCCGGACCAGGTTCTGCCGTGGAAGCATGGTCCGCATGACGCGCTTGGCTTTGCCCAGCGTTGCGTCCGCGAATTGATCAATTCGTCCTCGGTCGGTCGCGATGCCCGCGGCCTCGATCTTGGTTGCGCGGTCGGACGTTCCTCCTTCGAATTGGCCGGCCATTGCCGCGAAGTGATCGGGATCGATTTTTCGCACGCTTTCATTGCTGCCGCGGAAAAAATCCGCTCGAGCGGATCGCTTGCCTATGAATATGCCATCGAGGGTGACCGCACGGCATCCGCCACCGCCAGCCTTCCGCCGGGCATCGACCCTGCCCGGATCCGCTTCGAAGCGGGAGATGCGATGGATTTGCGGGAGAATCTCGGTGAGTTCGACATTGTGCTGGCGGCCAACTTGCTCTGCCGGTTGCCCGACCCGCGCATTTTCCTCGAACGCGTCCCGCACCTGGTCAAACCCGGCGGACAACTTCTGCTCACCACACCGTTCAGCTGGTTGGAACAATTCACAACTCGGGACCATTGGATCGGCGGACGTGATGAGGTGGAAAGCGCCGAGGAACTGACCCGCCTCCTCGAACCGCATTTCGAACTCAAACTTTCCAAGGATCTTCCCTTCCTCATCCGCGAACACGCGCGGAAATTCCAGTGGAGCGTGGCTTGGGGCACGCGGTGGGTGCGACGTTGATGGACTGGAACCAACGCTACGAGGCGGACGACACGCCTTGGGACCAGGGCGAAGCGCACCCCGTGCTGCTCGACATGCTGACCCACGGCGCCCTCGTTGGACGTGTCCTCGTGCCGGGCTGCGGCACAGGGCACGACGTGCGCGAACTCGCGCGGCGCGGACTCGAAGTCGTCGGCCTCGATGTGGCCTCGCTGGCCCTCGAGCGAGCGCGCTCCCATGCGCCGGCGGGCCAAGAGACCTACCAACTAGGCGATCTGTTCCATGTCCCGGAACGCTGGCGACACCATTTCGACGGGGTTTTTGAACACACTTGTTTTTGCGCCATCAAGCCGGCGCGCCGTCCCGACTACGTCGCGGCCGTGGCCGAAGCGCTCAAACCCGGCGGGCACCTCCTCGCCGTCTTTTTCGTCAATCCCGACAACAACGGCCACGGTCCGCCATTCGGCTGCACCACGGCGGAACTGGACGTTCTCTTCGGCGAGAAATTCCGCCTGCGCGAGGAGCACGGGGAAATCCCGACCTATCCCGAGCGCGCCGGACGGGAGTTGCTTCGGCTTTACCAGCGCGTTTGAATGGCGGGGTGAAATTCCGCGCTGTCATCTTTGACCTCGACGACACGCTGATTTGGGACGAGCGGGTTTCACGCCAGGTGCTGATCGAGACGGCCGCCCGCGGGGCCGCCGTGCACGGCCTCGATGCCGGGCGGTTGATGTCGGCGGCCAAACAGGCTGGCGACACGCTGTGGCGCGCCCACGCGCCGGTCGAGCGCTGCGACGAACTTGGCATCGTGGCCTTCGAGGGGATGTGGGGTCACTTCCACGGTGAGGAGGATTACCTGCGCCATCTGCGCGAATGGACGCCGCAATTCCGCCGCGAGATCTGGGAACACGCACTGCAAGAGCAGGGGATCGAGGACGGGAAACTCGCGGAACAACTGGGCGAGTTTTTCCGCCTCCGCCGGCGTGAATTGCAGGACCGCCTGCCGGGTGCGGCAGCGGTTCTCCACACCCTGCAGCAAGCCGGGCTGCGCATCGGTCTGCTGACCAACGGCGCTGCCAGCTTGCAGCGCGAGAAAATCGAAACGTCCGGCCTCGGGATGTATTTCGACGCCACCGTGGTCTCGGGCGAACTCGGCACCGGCAAACCCTCCCCGAAAATTTTCCATCACTTGCTGCAACATCTCGGTGTCGAGCCGCACGAGGCGCTCATGGTGGGAAACTCGCTGTCCCGCGATGTGATGGGCGGCCAGCGCGCCGGCTTGCACACTTGCTGGCTGGCCCTCGAGGGGGAAGACGAACCGGTCGGCCTGGTCGAACCCGATTTCATCATCCACTCGCTCGGCGAGTTGCCGCGTTTGGTGCTGGGTTGAGCCGGTGGATCGCGCCGTCCCGGCGCGATTCTCGGTGAGGCTAGGGCAACTGCACTGGCGCCTCGTCCGCCGGCAGGACGTCGGGATACTGCCGCGGCGGCACGAACTTCGCCTGGGGCTGCGGCTGCGGCGGCTCGTGCAGCGGCCAGGTCGGCTCGATGCGGGTCTGGAAGAGACCGGCCAACGATTCTTTTTCCAATTTTTCGGTGAAGTCCTTGAGTGTGGCGTCAGCCCGCCGGACCTTGTCGAAGAACAAGGTGTAGTAGGCCCGCCGCGCGGCACGGTAGTCCTCCGGAGTGGGTGCGGTATCGGCCATCTGCTCCAATTCAATCAACCGCGGATCGCGGTCGAGGCGCGCTTTGATCTTGGCCAAGCGGATGCGCATCTTGCGCTCGGCTTCGAGTGGGTCTTCGAGGACCGGAACCGGCGGAGGCAAGCGCGGGACACTCGCGGCACCGCTGCTGCGGAGGGCTCCGGCCGGATCCGCCGGCGCGCCGAAAAGATCCTCGCCAAAAATATTGTCCTCACCCGGAAAATTTCCGTCCATCCGTGGCAAGGCCTCTTCGCCCGGTTCGAGGGCCGGCTCTTTGATGATGGCTTCCTCGGCGTCGATGATCAGCTCGGCGCTGGGCTTTTCACCGGCACCGGGCGTCGCCGAAGGTGCGGCTTCCTGCGCAGGCAGAGCCATGGTGAATGAAATCAGCAGGATCGGAGCAATGAACCAACGCACCATGACCTCTTGCATAGCGCGGGAGCCCTTGAAATGGAACCGCTTTCCCGCTCACATGACGGATGTGCCTGCTGCCCGTGTTTCGCCGTCAACCGCTCCGGATGCGGTTGGCCCCGGCTCGGCGCTGTTTGACGGAGAGGGCTTTGGCGGCCTTGCGGCGACCGGTCCGAAGGTGATTCTGGAGGGCGGGTGGGATGATTGGGGCATGCTGGAGGAGGCGCTCTCCGTCGGATCGGAGGGCGGATTGGCCGGGTGGTTCGACTACGAAGGGAACTTTCGTTTCGGGGATTTTTCCACCTGGACGGAATCTCCATCCTGCGCTGCGCCGAGCCCAGCGCCGCGCACCGGGCCACCCGATTTCTCACCCGGACTGGCCAAGGAAGAATGGATGCAGTTGGTCGGCCGGGCCAAGGATTACATCACCGCAGGCGACATTTATCAGGTCAACCTCACGCATACGCTCTCTGCTCCTTGGCCGGAGGACCCCGCCGAATTTTATCCCCGGCTGCGCCGCGCGAGTCCCGCGCCCTACGCCTGCTTCGTGCGACTGGGCGACACCACGGTCCTCAGTGCCTCACCCGAATGTTTTCTGCGCATCGACGGACGCCGTATTATGACGCGCCCGATCAAGGGAACGCGTCCGCGCGGGGCCGATGACGCGGCGGTGATGGAGGAATTGCTCGGCTCGGCAAAAGAGCGCGCCGAGCTGGTCATGATCACCGATCTCGAGCGCAATGACCTCGGGCAAGTCTGCGAATTCGGCAGCGTGCGGGTCAACGCGCTTTGCCAACTGCAAAGTTTCGCCCAGGTCCATCACCTTGTCTCCGAGGTCGAGGGAAGGCTGCGTCCGGAAGTCACTCCGGTGCAAGCGCTCCGGGCCTGCTATCCCGGCGGATCGATCACCGGCGCCCCGAAAAAGCGCGCCCGGGAAATTATCGCCGAATTGGAACCGGCGCCGCGGGGCATTTACACGGGGGCAATCGGTTTTTTCCGCCGGGACGGTTCCGCGGTTTTCAACATCGCGATCCGCACCCTCATCGTACGCGACGGGCGGGCCACCTACGGCGTCGGTGCCGGATTGGTGGCTGACTCCGACCCGGCGTCCGAATATGAAGAAACGCAGCACAAAGCTGCGGGTCTCTTCGCCGCCCTCTCATGAAATCTTCCGCACCCGTAGTCCTCCTCGCGGTGGCCGCGCTGGCCGTAAGCCTGACCACGCTCGGTGCGCTGCTCGGGGTGCGTTTGGTCGCGTCCGACCGCTTGCGACACATGTCGGAGGCCATGAAGGAACTCGGCAACGCCTCGATCGAGACCACCATCACCGTGCGGCAGACCTTGCCGCTGTCCGCGCAGATCAACATCGTCAAACCGACCCAGATCGACCTGACCCTCGACGTGGCCGACAAAATACCGATCCGCCTCGAGGTCAAAGTGGACGAGACCCTCACCGTCCCGCTCGACCTGCAGATCGACGAACAGATCCCTCTCGTCACGGCCATGACCATCACGGAAAAGTCGCGGGTCCGGGTCAAGGCCGACATCGACCTCGAGCAACCGGTCAGGTGGCGCCTGATCGAACGCATCGCGCCTTTGCTCAACATCAAAGGAAGCGTTCCGCTGGATCACGAGATGGAGATCCACTTCCCCGAGACCCTGCAGGTCAAGGGGAACATTCCGGTCAAATTCCGTCTGCACGAGGAGTTGCGTGTGCCCGTGGCCTTCGCGGTGCCCGTTGATCAGATGCTCGACCTCAAACTGGCCATCCAACAACAGGCGCGGGTCGGTTTTCCCGAACCGCTCCATATCACGGGGGATATTCCCGTGGTCCTGGAAATCCCCGTCTCGATCCCCCTGGAACCCACCCCCGTCGGCACCTACCTCCGCAAGATGGCCGGGCAACTCGACAGCCTGCTCGCTTGGTAATTGTCGCCCGCGGGTTGCATCCCGGCGGCAATTGGGCTTATTTGTCTCCAAGATGTCCGCGATGGATCATATCTCGCGCCGCCGGTTTCTCCGCACCCTCACTCTCGGGGCGTGCTGCTATCCCGCCGCCCGGACCTTTGCCTCCATGGGTGGAGACTTCGGCTTGCATCCCTTGACCCCGCTGATGGAAACGCCCCCGGTCTCGCCGGTCCATCCTCCTGTCATGCTCCCGCCTTTTCATTCGGCCGCCATCGGTACGCCGCATCTGGCCCTGACCTTCGATGACGGTCCCCACGGTTCCCTCACGCCGCGGTTGCTCGATGCGCTGGGCAAAAGAAAGGTCAAAGCGACCTTCTACGTCATCGGCCGCAACGTCGAAATGCACCCCGAGATTGCCCGCCGGATCGTTGCCGAGGGCCACGAGATCGCCAATCACACCTGGTCGCATCCCTCGCTCTCGGGTCTTTCTGCCGGGCGCGTGGCCGACGAACTTCGCCGTACGCACGAGATCGTGCTCGAGGTGACCGGTGTGCGCATGACCAACCTCCGTCCGCCCTACGGCGCCTTCAACGACCGCGTGCGGCAGGTGGCTTTCGACGGGCATGGCTATGACACCATCATGTGGTCGGTCGATCCGCAGGATTGGAAATACCGCAATAGCGCGCGGGTCACCCGCGAGTTGGTCTCCGGCGCCGCGCCGGGCGCGGTTTTGCTCTGTCATGACATCCACAAAACAACCATCACCGCCATCCCTCCGGTGCTCGATCAGTTGTTGGCCCGGGATTTCCAGTTCGTCACCGTGGCCCAATTGATGGCCATGGATAAATCGGGGCGACAGGATTCGAACCTGCGACCTCCTGGTCCCAAACCAGGCGCTCTACCAAGCTAAGCTACGCCCCGTAACTGGAGGTAAAGATAACCCGCCTGCGCCGATTGTCACGCGGCATCCCGGGGATAGAGCTTCTCCCCCTCCGAGGCCGCGATGACTACGGCCGCCGTGGTGTCCCCGAAGACGTTCACCGTGGTCCGCATCATGTCGAGGATGCGGTCGGTGGCCATGACAATGGCAATCGCCTCGAGCGGCAGGCCGAGGGCCTGCAGGATGATGACAATGGCCACCAGGCTGGCCGCGGGGATGCCGGCCACGCCGATCGAAGTGAGCAGGGCGAGCACCACGACGAGCAGTTGCTGGGTCCAGTCGAGGCTGACGCCGTAAAGTTGCGCGATGAAGAGGACGACCGCGCATTCGTAGAGCGCGGTGCCGTCCATATTCACCGTCGACCCCAGCGGCAGGGTGAAACCGGCCACCCGGGGCGAAACGCCGGCATTTTTCTCCACGCACTCCATCGTCACTGGCAGCGTGGCTGACGACGAGGCGGTCGAGAACGCGGTGAGCAGGGCCGGGAGCATGGCTCGGTAGTGGGGCCACGGACGGAACCCGCCGAGGGTGCGCATGAGGACAGCGAGCGTGACGAACATGTGGAAAAGCAATCCGCCGGCCACGCAGGCGAAAAACAAGGCGAGCGGTCCGAGAGCGGCCGATCCGCTTTCCTGCACATTGCGGGCAATGAGTGCGAAAATGCCGAACGGTGCGACGCGCATCACGGCGTGCGTGATGGCCAGCATGACCTCGTTGGCGCTTTCCCAGAAGTTAAGGAAGGCCTCGCGCTTCCCGTCGGGGAGTCGTCCGCTGAAAAAACCGAAAAGCAGGGCGAAGAAAATAACCGCGAGCATTTCCCGGTTGTCGGAGGCCGCGCCGAGGATATTGACCGGCACGGCGCGGCGGATGACGTCGGCCAGGTCCCCGGTCGACTTTCCGTCCAATCCCTCGCGCACTTCCTCCACGCTGCCGGGAACCCCGGCCCGCAATTGGGCCGAGACCTCGGCATCGACCTTGCCTGGTTGGACGAGGTTGAAAATGACCAGGGCGACGAGCGACGCCAAAATGGTGGTCAGCACATAATAGCCCGCGGTCTTTGCTCCGAGGCGGGCAAAGGCGTGGTCGCGTCCCAATCGCGCCACGCTGGTTACGATCGAGGTGGCGACCAGAGGCACGACCACCATTTGGAGCAAGCGGAGGAAGAGGTCGCCGACGAAAGAAAACACCGCGCCGGTGGTCAGGGTGCCGAGACCCGCCGTGGCGGGGATGAGGGCACCGACGAAGACGCCGAGAACGAGCGCGAGGAAGATGCGGGCGGGGTCGGACCAGGGGTTTTTCATCGGGTGCGGTTGATCCTGTTTTGTCATGGCGGCCGGTCACCGCCGGAAACCAAATCGAAAAAGTCACCGACGGTCGCAGACCGCCGCAGCAAGTTGAACGAAGTTTGCGGCGGAAGTCTACAACGCGTTCCGGTCCTCAAGCTGCCGGACCATGCGTTTGACATGCGCGTGTTTTTGTCGTGGTTTGAGCATGGCATAGCTGCGCTGCGGGTCGCCCCATTCGAGGATTTCGATCGTCACCCGCCGCACCCCCCACTGATTCATCCGCGAGCGGGTCGGTTTGTAGAGATCGATGGTATTCGTGC
>Ga0247842_10000847_pt1 | contig 57782 bp, 36 predicted proteins | sample LaCruzMarch2015__3_FD_192411 | JGI IMG/M metagenome (GOLD analysis project Ga0247842, IMG submission 192411) | Freshwater microbial communities from meromictic Lake La Cruz, Castile-La Mancha, Spain - LaCruzMarch2015_19m | ecosystem: Environmental > Aquatic > Freshwater > Lake | place: Spain... | reverse complement strand
ATTACATTCTACATTGGGATATGTTTCGCCCAATAACTATGAAGCCAATATGGCTATGAAACAACCTATCTCTGTGTCTTAAAAAACTTGACCACTACAAAAAGCTTCAGCTTTTTTCGTGTTATAACGCCAGTCGGTGTTAACTGTCATGGTCATAATAAGAATTGCTGAACATTATGTGAACTAGGCTTGTACCGCAACGACACACGCGGTTATAACCTAACCCACTCAGTCCAGTGCTTACTTAATTACAAAAACGCCAGAATTGTTTATAAACACCTTAAATAATCTGTTGCCAACTTGTCATAATAAATTCCCTGAACCAAATCGCAGCTTAAGGTGTCAGCAATAAGCGCCTGCTCTTGTTTATCCACAGACTGCAAAATAGCTTGCCCCGTTGCTAATGCAAATAAGGACTCTAACGACTTTAACGAGATCGACTCAAAAACCTCATAATCCGCAGAGTTTTCTTCATATCGTGGCGCACTAACGCGAATATAATCTGGTGACAGCGCGGTAACAAATTCCACCAAGCCTTTTGCATTATAAAAATGACCAATATTTAAGGCTATTTGATAACCACGTTGCCGATAATTACTTAAACCCGCCAATAATTGTTCATGATTTAACGCATAAAAATTATCAATCGTTAATGAAATCGCTATGTTTTTTGTGGTTAACCCACATTTGATAATAATTTCTTCAAAATATACGCCGTGATCTTGTTTAACGCTCAGAATATGTCGAGGATCAACATCTAAAAACAACACGCCACCTAAATGCGATAACGGCAAATAATTAAGCATGTGTACTGTACGGCATAAGCGATCAATATTAATAATTGCTTGAAAATTAACTGGCTCTGTCACCGTGTCGGTGACTAATGCCCCCAACTCCATCGCTTGTGCAGTCATGACCTCATTTGCCACAGGTGCGGCTAATAATTGTGCGATATGTCCTGTCACCACCGTATGATCAAGCCTTGTGCGTATAGCTAAATAGGCACTACTGATACTAATCGGTCCAAAAATTCCTGTCACCAAATCTTCATTGACTCTAAAAGGATGAAGATTGGAATGATGTACTTTTTCAAATCGATCATTAAAATAACTCACAAGCTGTTGTAATGGCATAACGTGTTCCTTATAAAATAATGTCAAACAAATTTAACAAATATTGTCATCAGCCTAAAATATAGGGTGATACTATGTGCAGGATAGTAGTGGAATGCGTACATTTACTATAACGATATAATTCGAATAAGTTATCTAATTATTAGAAGTAAACACCGCGTCCAATGGCTAAAGGCTTTTTATTCCTGCTTAGCTTGCGCTGTGCGCATGTCCAGCCCCACTAAGCATTGCTATTTTTAAAACGAAATAACAAACAAATTAAGCTGATCGCCTTGTCTTAAATACTGTACTCACTGAACTACCTATTCCTAACCCCAACACACCCCAAACATTTGTCGATCATTCAACGCTGCTTTCGTTAATCGACAAAGCGTTGCGCATATCTGAAACGCGCTATCGACGTTTATTTGAAACAGCTCAGGACGGAATTCTTTTGTTAAATGCAGCAACTGGACAAATTGAAGACGTGAATCCCTTTTTAATAACAATGCTGGGGTATTCGCACGAAGAATTTTTGGGCAAAAAATTATGGGAAATTGGTGCGTTTAAAAATACTGATCTTTGTAAAACCGCGTTCGTTGAATTGCAAAGTAAACGCTACGTCCGTTATGACAACCTGCCTTTGGTAGCTAAAGACGGGACACATTTTTCTGTTGAATTTGTGAGCAATGTTTACGACTGTGAAGGCCTTCCAGTTATACAATGTAATATCCGCGACAATACTAAACGCCATCTTGCTGAAGCTGCCTTAAAAGCAACCTCGCGCGCACTTGATATAATCAATGCAAGCAATATCGCCTTACTCCAAACCAAAACCGAAACATTTTTGCTTACAGAATTTTGTCGAATTGCTGTTGAAACGGGCGGTTATGGTATGGCGTGGATTGGTGTAGCAGAACACGACGCTGACAAAAAGATAACAATGCTGGCTCACTTTGGAGAACAAGCTCAGGAGTTTTCTTTATTTAACAGTACGTGGGCAGAAACTGAACAAGGCGATAATCCTACTGGCCGCGCCTTACGATTACAGGAAATTCAGTTTATCAATACTATCGCGACTGCATCCAGTATGACACGTTGGAATAACCTAGCCGTACAACTTGGCTATCACACTGTCATCGCGGTGCCATTTTTATTGCCAATAGGCAAGCATGCGTGTCTAACACTTTATAGCGTCAAAACTGAACATTGGTCTTCACCTGAATGCAAATTATTACAAGACCTTGCCGATGATCTTGCCTTTGGCATTACCGCATTACAAGCAATAGAAAACAATCTTCAGTATCAATCTAACCTTCGGAACAGCTTGGAAAAAACTATCCAAGTTATTGCCGCAACAGGTGAAGAAAGGGATGCTTATACAGCAGGACATCAGCGGCGAGTGGCGACATTGTGTACCAAAATTGCCACTGAACTTCAGCTTTCAACTGAGCGCATTCAAGGCCTTCATTTAGCGGCCTCAATCCATGATTTGGGGAAAATCGGTATACCCTTAGAAATACTGATTAAACCACGTCAATTAACTGACTTAGAGTATCTCTTGATTAAAGAACACCCCACCATTGGTTTTAACATTATCAAAGACGTAAGTTTCCCGTGGCCCATTGCTGACATTATCCTCCAGCATCATGAGCGTCTTGATGGCTCGGGTTACCCAAAAGGGTTAAAAGGCGATGAAATCTTGTTGGAAGCTAAAATTCTTGCTGTGGCTGATTTAGTAGAAGCAATGGCTTCACATCGGCCCTATCGTGCGGCACTAGGCATTAAGGCCGCGCTAACCGAGATTACCGCCCAACGCGGCATTACTTTAGACGCTGTTATTGTCGATGCTTGCCTGCGTATTTTTAACGAGTACGGGTATCAGTTTGAAAACTAATAATCATGACTACTGGCTTTAAAAACAGTGAACGTATTTATGTGGGGACTTTCAGCGTCTATATGGCTATTGACGTAATAACACGAAAAAATGCGCTACGCATAGGATGTGCTAAGGTACGAAGCGCATCAATCGAGTTACCCAGCCTAACTTAACGGTCAAGCAGAGCTGCACAAAAGCGCATAGCCCGCTTAGCTCTACGTTGGTAGTCTTTTAATTCCATGAGCTACACCCAAAATGTTTTACTGTAATGCGTATGAATCAGGTCATCTTTGCTGATTAATAACGCCTGATTGAGGGCGACTTGAGCGACAATCATTCGATCAAACGGATCGCGTGTCCATTTTTGAGTTAAGGCATTGGCAATAACCTACAAAGATTGACTTGGCAACACATCAAATTTATTGCCTGTTGTAAGGTATCTGTAATTATTATATGAATTCAGCTTTTTTGTTTTTTACTGCCAATTGTTTTAATTCAGATTCAGGAATATCGGCAATTTGCAAAACCTGCTAAGGTTAAAGTGTATTTTTTCAATAAAAACAAACTGAATTCCTGTTTAATTTTTTGACTGGAAAGATGGTTTTTTTTCCAGCCCTTCATCGGGGATGGTGAGATTCATCTTTATTACCATGAAGTTATTATGCCGAATACAGTTTCAACTCAGGGACAACCTGAGTGATATGCAGAAAATCTTTATCATTGTGTAAAAGAATCAAATCATGCTCAATAGCAATTTGAGCAAGCAAACAATCGATAGTGCTACGAATAGTAAGACCTTGACGGCGGCAAGAATAATATAAGTGAGCTGTGTTTTTGTAAGTTTCTAAACCATATTTGGGATAAAAAAATGTTTGTGAAACTAAATACTCTGCAAGTCGTTCAAAATCCTGTTTGTTTAAAGTCCCTTGTAAAATTTCCAGATAGATAAACTCGGTAATGCCGAAGTTATCAGGATGATCTAAAACGCGATACAACTGCTCAACCGCTGGTGTTTTGCGTTGCTTAAAAAAATCTATCCATACTGAGGTATCAACTAGATAACGGCTCATAGTTCACCGATACGCATTTTTTTATAATCGTAATCAGGGTCGATAGTCACTTTTCCCACTAAATCACGCAGATCAAGTTTTTTAGGCTTTTGATGTTTTTTTATAAACTCACTTAACGCCATTTCTATTAATTGGCTTTGATTGTTGGTATTCGCTAATTGTGCGGCTTCGGTAATGAGTTGCTCATTAATTTCAATGGTCGTTTGCATATTGAATCTCCAATTTTTGTGTTCCAACGAAACAAGAGCTTTCAGGTTTTAAAAACCTGAAAGCTCTTGCTGTGTTAAAAACGGGTAATATCACGCAGTATTTTTTTAAAAAAATGCCGTATTTAGTTAGGAATTCTTTGTTAAATAGGCATTTGTCGGCGTAGATAAGTTTTAAATTCGCCTGTTCATTATCATCAATCGAAACAACAATAACCGCATCGTTATACACCCAGCTTTGCCTGCGACCCTCACAATTTCCCTAGTTTTTTAAGTGCATCCGCCAACCGTTCCGCGCCATCAAGAGGATTATTATCAAACACCATCATGTACTTAAATTCAGCCCCCGCTTTGGCTTCCCAGCGTTTACCCAATTTAAGTTTTAGTTCAGAGTCCGAATTGTCCCTATCATCCCCTTTAGTTTCAATAACAATCACGTTGCCCTTGGTGGTTTTAACAATAAAATCGGGATAGTGATTTAAAAAGCCATTAATCCTAAAGCCTTTGCCTCTGGAAAGATTACGGTGCCACCAGATAATATTTTCAAGATTGGCAATATCGTTAATCACGCGGGATTCAAAATGCCCCATTGCCGCTTCCGTTGCATAAAGGCTTTTGGGTAGTGCGGGGGCATTGCCAGATGGAATAATCATCTCAGCAAAGTCAAAACTAGGTTGTAGCCAAATTCTATCTATATCAAGAAAGTCATTGAAAATCTTGTAAGCATAAACATTGGCCAGTGTGGTGATTTTTTGTTTTATCTTGCGAACATAAGACACATCACGCTCAAGGCAATCGCGTATCTGGTCTTCGCTAAAACCTTCAACAATGCGACTGATATATTTTTTCACCTCCCCGTCATCAATCGGGTACATCTCGCCCATCAGCTGCACTAGACGGGCCGTCACGTTCATCAGTTGACTGTCTCTATTGCCATTTAAAATAAGCGCGTTAAATTTTGCTCTACTTTTGGCATTCACCTTAAATGGCGTGGCTTTATAGTCTTCTTCACCAATTTCATCCAAATCTACGCGATACATTTCTGTTTCCACATCTTCAAAATTGATAGCCGAATCGGCTTGCGACAATTTAAATTCTTTCAATAAATAATCGCGCTCAAAAAGATGATTCGATTCTATCCAGCCACCATCGTCAACCGCCGTAAAAAATTGCGGCAGTTGCAGCGTTAAGGCTTGCTCTCTAAAAATATCTTTCAATTTATGTTTATTCATTTTATTTTCCAATGCGGCAGGAATATCGATATTAATAGCGGTTTCGGCGTGTGCGGCGTAGTCGTTATTTTGCACTGTTGCTTGTTGCGTTAGCTCGTTAACAAAATTTTCACCCGATGCGCTTGTTTCTGAATAGGCTATCACTTGCTCTTTAACATTAAGCGTATCAGCAGCATCCACTGCGGGAATAATCACCTCAGTATTGGCTGTAAAAACATCAAGCGTTACACTGGGTGACGGCTGAACTGTCCGTTCTACTTCTGGCGGCGTTAGATCTCGATAATCTTTTTCTGAAAATCCCGCCCGATTTAATGCCTTAACCACATTTTGCAGCGTGTCCATAAACAAATTGGACGCAGTAAACACATAACTCATGTTCAGTAAATCATTATCATGTTGCTGAACATGAGGCATTCGCAAAATACGCCCTAAAATCTGCTCCACATCCACCGATGAAGATTTATCAGCCAACGACACCAAAATATACGCAAACGGACAATCCCAACCTTCTTTGAGCGCGTTCACGGTAATAATGTAGCGGACAGGACAATCGCGGCTCATTAAATCAACGCCTTTCAGCTCGTTAATATCAGCAGTTTTAATTTTAATCTGCTCGATGGGAATACCCAGTTCCACCAGTTTGGTTTTAGTTTTTTCAAAGGTAGTTTTATCGTCGCCTGTTCGCGCCTCTGCTTGTAGCAAAACAATCGGGCGTATGTATTTACCGCCTTTCGCTTGTTCATCCAGCGCGATAGCTTCCAGTTTTTGCCGCAAAATCAACGCGCCTTCAATCGCTTCATGTCGGCTGGTGCGATTAGCCACAATGACAGGCAATTTAACCATATGCTGTTTTTTCAACGCCATAGCGTCCACATAGCTGATGATATTGCTGTTATTGCGCGGCGTGGCAGTTAAATCAAAAATAAAATGTGGATTTAGATTTTTGAGCATTTCCACCGATAACGCCGTTTCAGCATTATGGCTTTCATCGACAATCACAATCGGTTTTAAGCGGCGAATCACATTGATTAACGCCGATGAATCATAATCTGGCAATAATTCTGCTTCGCTATCATCGGTTAAAAAAGAAGCCAGATAACCGTTATCCTGAAAAATCTTCCTATCTTCCTTATTCTTGGCGCGTAAGCTGTCAAAACTCATCACCACAATAGACAATTGTTCCAGCACACTGTCCGCTGAAAAGCCCGCGCCCATCAATAAATCGCGTTTTTCATACACCACTACCCGATTAGCAAACAAAGTATTTAAGCGTTGTCGATACGGATGCTCACCATCGCTTAAATTTTTTACCGTCTGTTCCAAAATAGTTAAAGATGGCACTAACCAAATAACCAGCTTGCTACGTTTTGGATGCCGTATCGCAAACGCATCAAAAATCGTTTGAATGGCATTAACGGCGATAAAGGTCTTACCGCCAGCGGTTGGGACTTTAGCGCAAACGTGCGGCACAGTTGGCACATTATTTTTATAAGCCTCCATGCCTATCACGCCTTTATTTTGCCAATAGCTTTTAAAGGCATTGCCTAAATGCGGGTTAGCGTCCAATTCATGCAGATATTCTTCAAGATTGTCGATAACGCGCTGTTGGTAGTCTTTTAATTCCATGAGTTACAACCAGAATGTTTTATTGTAATGTGCATGAATCATGTCATCTTTACTGATTAATATCGCCTGATTGATGTCAGCCTGAGCGACAATCATTCGATCAAACGGATCGCGTGTCCATTTTTGGCTTAACGCATTAGCAACAACCTGCAAAAAATTCACTTGGCAACAACTCAAATTTATTTCCTGCTGCAAAGTATCAGTTATTGTTGTAGCCGTTTCATTTAAGCGTTTTATTTCATATAAATACTCCAGTTCTAAAATAACCATAGGTGAAATTAATAAATCATGACTTTCTATTAACGCTAAGGTTTTTTCTGGAAACTTTGCCAAGTCGTTGTTATACAGCCAAACAACAGCATGAGTATCTAAATAAGCGGTGTTTTCCATTCTTCAGACCAGTCTAGGTGTATTAAATTTTCCGAATCGCCAATGACGCAATTACGATTTTTCAAATGGCTTAATTTCTTAAAATTATTATTTTTTTCAAGCAATTGTTTTAGTTCAGTTTCAGAAATATCGGTAATTTGCAAAATCTGCTCTAAGGTTAAATAGTATTTTTCTAATAAAAACAGACTAAATTCTTGTTTGATTTTTTGACTGGAAAGTTGATTTTTTTCCAGCCATTCATCGGGAATGGTGAGATTCATTTATCCTCCTCGCGGCGTAACGCCTGATAATCATAATCGTCCCGAATACCGCCTGTACCATAGAGTTCCAGTATTTTTGCTGTAGTCCGTTTTAACGAATGATTTTTTATAAACTCACTCAACGCCATTTCTATTAATTGGCTTTGATTGTTGGTATTCGCTAATTTTGCGGCTTCGGTAATGAGTTGCTCATTAATTTCAATGGTCGTTTGCATATTGAATCTCCAAATTTTAGGAGTCCAAATCCTAAGATTTGGACTCCAGCATTATTAAAAACGGGTTATATCACGCGGAATTTTTTTGAAGATGATACCGTGTTTCGTTAGGAATTCTTTGTTAAACAGGCATTTGTCGGCGTAAATAATCGCGGTGGCGGGTTTATTTGCCCCGAATTTTAAGGTGCCTAAAAAATCCAAATCAAGGCAGGTGATAGCATCGAGTTCGTAGTAGAAAATCCACGCGGTTTCGAGGCTTAAGCCCAGTAGATACGGGGTGTAAGCGTTATCTGGTGCAGTGCGGTATTCAGTCGCTATGCCTTCGGAGTAACTGACATAAGCGCGGATAACCTCAACGCTTACTGCTTCGTTCAGCGTGTCATCGGGGTTAAAAATCGCTGCGCCAATGGTGTAATAATCGAAACTGCCACCTAAGCCTGCGGTTTGTTTTGTGCCTTCGCCGTAGCCAGACATGACGCGGCGTACCCGTTCAGCGGTGATGGTGTCGGCGTAGTCTTCCATTTCAATCAGGATGAAGCGGCGCTTGCCTTGGTCTTGGGCGTTGAGTTTTAAGACGGCGTGGGCGGTTGTGCCTGAGCCTGCAAAACTGTCCAAGATAATGGAGTTTTTATTGCAACTTATTTTTAAAATTTTCTCAATAAACTTGGATGGTTTTGGTGTCTTGAAAATATCAGATGTTTTGAACTCATCAAAAATTTTTATCAATTCATACTTTGCATTTCTATTATGCCCAGTATCATCAATATCCCACCAAATATTAGAAGGAACAATTCCAGACTGGTCTTTTAAATAGGTCTTCTTAATTATTCTTGTTTGATTATCTGAAAAGATAATTTCTTTTCTCTCTATCATTTCATCGATTCTTTCTTTCCTCCATCGCCAGCCATTTTTAGGTGGTTTTATAATATTTCCGTTTGGAGCAACAATATCAAAAGTTAAATTAGGCCTTGGATTTGGTGATGATAAATTACCAGAAAACCAATCTCCGTTTGGGTCATTATCTGGATTTTTATAATGTGCATTATTTTCTTCAATACGTTCTAATTTGTTTGACTCCCATCCTATTGTTTTTGAGTACAGCAGGGTGTGATTGTAATCAGTTGAAAATTGTTTTGAATCATTATTTGAAGCATCTGAGGAACGCCAGATAATATTCGTTACAAAATTTCCAGCCCCAAAAATCTCATCACAAATTAATTTCAAATTCGCCTGTTCATTATCATCAATCGAAACAAAAATCGCCCCATCCCTAGCCAACAACCGATGCAATAACTTCAAACGCGGATACATCATGCACAACCATTTATCATGCCGTGATAAATCCTCGCCTTCTTTGCCCACCACCTGCCCTAACCATTTCTTGATTTTCGGATCGTTGACCGCATCGTTATACACCCAGCTTTCATTGCCCGTGTTATACGGCGGGTCGATATAAATACAATTAATTTTGCCCTCAAATTCAGGCAACAGACTTTTTAACGCGGCAAGGTTATCACCGTGAATAATGCGGTTATCGGTACTGTTAGCGGGTGAACCTTCGGGCGCGTCAAAATGACTTTCGCGTTGCAAAACCCGAAACGGCACGTCCAAGTGGTGATTGACCACTTTGTCTTTCCCAACCCAAGTCAGTGTTGGCATGGCTATTTACCCATTATTGCGGGTTGAGAATCAAAAAGCAGGGTTAAGTGTGTTGTCATTTTATGATTTCTGCGGGGTTAAAATTGTCGTGACATTACACTAAACGCCACGCTTAAGCATCGCAAAATAAACGGCCATTCGACTAGCGTATGGCAGACTATATTTCAAATGCTGTGTTGAATTGCCAAACAGTGCCTAGTGTATTGATGAAATACGCCTTATTGGGTTAATAAATTTTATTTTGATTTTTTAACGATAAATTACCACACGCTGCCTATATTAAATTCAGCGTATTGTTATAATGTAACTTTTAAATAATCTCTTTACCTAAGGCTCTTTTATGACCGCAAACGCTACACTTTTTGACAGTTTAAAAAACGCGCTTGAACACGCTGTTAATACAGTTGTCGCCAGCAAATTTTATCAATATTTACTGACTCAGTCGGTAATTAAACGGATAGCTATGCTTACTGGACTTGGCTTACTTGCATTAAGCTTTTTAATGGGTAGCTTATATCTTGTTTTTGGCAAAATCGTTGTAATTGGCTTTGTTGCGAGTATTTTAGCTGGCTTAGCAACAGGTGTAGGTGCCTTACCTGCGCTCTTTTTTAAGAAAATTTCCAATAATGTATTTAATTCTATTTTAGGTGCCGCGGCTGGGGTGATGCTTGCCGCTACTGCTTTTTCCCTCTTAGTTCCTGGAATTGAGTATGCCAATCAACTTTGGCCTGGCAAAGGTATTTATTTAATTTCTGCTGGTATGTTAATTGGTGCCTGGTTTTTACATGCTGCGGACAAACATTTACCACATGTGCATTTTGATAGCATTGATAACGATCAATTAAATACGCTCAATAAAGTGGGCTTATTTATTATGGCTATCACCTTGCATAACTTCCCTGAAGGCTTATCAGTTGGGGTAAGTTTTGGCGCGGATCAAATGAAAAACGGCTTTGTTTTAGCCATCGCCGTGGCATTGCAAAATATTCCTGAAGGCTTAGCAGTCGCCTTACCGTTGGTGGGAATTGGTGTTAATAAATGGCGTGCTGTGGGTATTGCTACACTGACTGGTTTAGTCGAACCTATTGGTGGTTTATTAGGCGTAACCATGGTCACGGTAATTGAACCCATTATGCCAATCGCTATGGGCTTTGCTGGCGGAGCAATGTTATTTGTAATTAGCGAAGAGATTATTCCAGAAACCCATTCTAAAGGACGCTCACGCTATGCCACTTTTGCGTTAATGATAGGCTTTATCATCATGATGATTTTGGATAATATGCTGGGCTAAGGCATAAAGCTCAGCTGACTCATTAACACTCCTACGCACTGCACGCTGCCCTTAGCGTCTATAAAATATAAGGTAACGCTTCAGACCTCTGCCAAACTCACGCTGTAAATATAGACGGCCCCCTTTTTGAAAAAAAGGGGGCTAAATACTTACCAAAACTTAACAGTAGGCAGCTAATCGCTACAGACTCACTAATAAATTAATGCCTGTCGCCACGCATATTATTCCAAAAGCCGATACTATCGGTCGCGACGTCTGCAGCGCTTGTCCTGCTAAAAAACCAATGCCATGCAACACCGCAGTGGATAATAAAAAGCCTAAGGCATACCGTTGCGCATCAACGCCAACAGATAATTCAGCCGCATGCACATAACCATGAGCAACCGCCAATACCATCAGTAAACCTAAAGAAATACTCGTGGTCAACGTGATAGATCGCCCCACCAAGAACCCCATCACTACCACAGAACATGCCACCCAGACTTCAGCCAATGGCAACACTCCGCCCTGCATGGCAAACACTGCGCCTATCGCCATTGCGCTTAAAAATGCCAACGGACATAAATAACGCAAGCGACCTTGCTGCATAGCCGCCCACACGCCAACCCCTAGCATCACGAACAGATGATCAATGCCCATAAACGGATGTTGTATACCTGCTAATAAGCCCTCTACTCCAGCACCAGAATGTGCAAATACTGGGCTTAGGTTCGTTAATAAAGCCAAAAATAGTACGCGTTGTTTGCTTGTTAATTTCATTACACAGCCTCTTTGATAAAGTTAAATAAACGCAACTACACCACGCGATCAGCAGGTTCATGACCGTCAAAATAAGCCACTAGATTGCTGACAACACGCTCACCCATTGCGATTCTTGTTTCTTCACTTGCACTACCAATATGCGGCAACAGGGTAATGTTATTTAAGCTTAAAAACTCTGGATTGATCTGCGGCTCACCTTCATAGACATCTAACCCAGCTCCTGCAATCCAGCCTGCTTTTAAAGCTTTAATTAAGGCGTTGCTGTCAACTACATCACCCCGTGCAGTATTGATTAAATGAGCAGAAGGACGCATTAATTGCAAGCGTTGTTCATTTATTAAATGTCGCGTTGCTGCCCCGCCTGGACAATGCACAGAGACAAAATGGGCTTCGGATAAAAGCTCGTCAAGGCTTTGACAACGAACCGCTTGCAAGTCTTCAACAATGGCAGAATCAGGCTCTGAGGGCACATAAAATAAAATCTTCATGCCAAAACCATGATGCGCCTTTTTTGCCATAGCTTGCGCAATACGACCAAAACCAATTAAGCCTAAGGTTTTACCTGTCACTTTTTGCCCCATTAATTGCGTAGGCCCCCAGCCTGTCCAGTTCCCACTCAGCAGTAGACGCTCAGCTTCAGCGGCGCGTCGTGCCGACATTAACAGTAATAACATGGCAATATCAGCCGTACAATCGGTAAGCACATGCGGGGTATTAGTCACCACGAGACCTTGTTGCTGAGCAGCATTAATATCAATATTGTTATAGCCCACGCCAAAATTACCAATAAATTGTACTTGCCGCGCAGCAACATTCATCACATCAGCAGAAATGGCATCCGTTACTGTTGGCAAGAGTGCATCCGCCGTTTGCATTGCGTGCTTTAATGCCTCAACTGACATGGGTTGATCTGTTTCATTTAACTGCACATCAAAACGTGCTTTAAGTTGATTTTCTACCGCTACAGGCCATTTTCGGGTCACAACAACTTTTGGTTTGTTCATGAGATTCCTCAACATTAGGAATAAATTAAAAATAAATCAGGCGACTGAAACAAAGAAACCCATCTAATCTACTCGAAAAGATGGGTCACACTTCACATTATTACGACACCTATCATGTTAATAACAGGCGAAGGCTGCACACTCTTATTTTGCCGTAGCACGATAATATTCAAGCGCAGCCGCCACGCCACTGCCTGCTTTAATATCAATGCCACTGTCTAGCAATGCCATTTCGACTCCAGCAATCGCCCCTAACATGGAGACATCATTCATATCGCCCACATGACCAATACGGAAAACTTTACCTGCAACTTCAGACAAACCCGCACCTAAAGAAATATTGTATTTACTGAAGGCGATACTAATCACTGTTTTAGCATCTTTACCCTCTGGCACTACAATCGCTGAAACCGTATTAGACTCAAAACCAGGTTGCGCGCATAAACTTAACCCCCACGCTGCAACTGCTTTACGGGTACCCTCCGCTAAGCGGTGATGACGCGCATAAACATTGTCTAAACCCTCGGCCAACAACATATCTAACGCCTTACGCAAACCATACAATAATGGCAAATTAGGTGTGTACGGCGTGTAACCGTCTTTGTTGGCATTCATTTGGTCTTTTAAATCTAAGAAACAACGCGGATACGTTGAGGTCTCAATGGCTTGCAAGGCTTTTTGGCTAAAGGCCAAAAAAGCCCCCCCCGCAGGCAGCATAAAACCTTTTTGTGAACCACTGATGGCGCCATCAACGCCCCAATCATCCATACGAAACTCAATACTGGCAATTGAACTTACGCCGTCAACAAATAATAATGCTGGATGTTGACAGGCATTTAAGGCCTTACGAACCCCAGCAATATCACTGGTTACACCCGTTGCTGTTTCATTATGCGTGGCTAACACGGCTTTAATTTCGTGCTGGGTATCTTCTTGTAAACGCGCAGCAAGCTTATCCAGTGGAATGCCCATACCCCAAGGTTCTTGGTGAATTTCTACACTAAACCCTAAACGCTTGGCCATTTCTGCCCATAAATGACTGAATTGTCCAAAACGATAAATCAAAACTTTATCACCAGGATTTAAACAATTAGTTAAGGCAATCTCCCAACCTGCTGTGCCCGTTGCAGGAAATACAAATGCTTGCCCTGCTTCAGTTCTAAATATTTTTTTTAAATCATTTAACAGCGGGGTTAATAATTCTGGAAAAATCGGTGAACGATGATCTTCCATAGGAACATGCATCGCATTTAAAATTTCATTAGGAACATTTGTTGGACCTGGAATATAAAGGTGGTTACGACCCGCCATGATTACCTCGTTAGATTATAATGATTAAAAAATTGAAAGATGTCGTGCGTTATTTTCGCTAATTACATTGATTAGCTTGATTAAAATCAAACACTTAAAGTAATATTCTGCCGCGAATAGCTTGGTGTATTGTTTACTAACTAAGCTTAATGGGCTAAATGTTCATCGTGATGAGTATAAAAAGCCACTCGTTAAAAACGCAGAATAATGACATAGACATTTTCAATCGGCAAGTAACAATGCACGCACAGCGTGGTAAAAAATTGACATTAATAAGTCTGAAAGTAGAATGGTCGATTTATTTTTGTCTGGTAAAATCCAGTTTTATTTTTTATAGGTACTTATGCTAAGTATGCTATCACCTCAATTAGGAATGTACAGATGAGTCACACTTTATATTCAGCTTCAATTCAACGAGTACAACGTAGTGAGTTGGCAGTTCCCGGTTCAAATCCTGATTTTTTTGAGAAAGCCCTTAAAAGTGGGGCAGACTTTATCTTCCTTGATCTTGAAGATGCGGTTGCTCCAGATGATAAATTACGTGCACGAAAAAATATCATTGAAGCCATTAATGATCTTGATTGGCAAGGACATGGCGTCACCTTATCGGTTCGTATTAATGGCTTAGACACTCAATACATGGTGCGTGATGTTGTGGATTTAGTAGAACAATGTGGCGCAAAAATCAATACACTCTTAATCCCTAAAGTGGGTGTGTACGCAGATATTTATATGGTTGAAGCAATGCTTAACCAGCTTGAAATGCAACAAGGCTTAACCCATAAAATAGGTATAGAAGCGTTGATTGAAACTGCCTTAGGCATGGCAAATGTTGAAGATATTGCACGGCAAGGTGCGGCAGGACGTCTTGAAGCATTACATTTTGGTGTTGCCGATTATGCCGCCAGCAACCGTGCACGAACCACCAACATTGGTGGCTTAAATCCTGACTATCCTGGCGACCAATGGCATTTTGCTATCAGCCGCATGACGGTTGCTTGTCGTGCCTTTGGGTTACGTGCAATTGATGGCCCTTTTGGTGACATCAAAGATCCTGAAGGCTTTAATTTAGCCGCTAAACGTGCTGCTGCACTGGGCTGCGAAGGCAAATGGGCCATTCATCCAAGCCAAATTAGCTTGGCAAATGAGGTTTTTACCCCACCTCCCGCTGAAATTGACAAAGCAAAACGCATTTTGGTCGCCTTACAGGAAGCGGCGGCACAAGGCAAAGGCGCTGCGGCATTAGACGGTCGCTTAATTGACGCCGCTTCTGAAAAAATGGCCAACAATATAGTCAGAACCGCAGAAGCTATCGCTGCAAAAATAAAATAAGTTAACGCGCTACCTAAGCCGTCATTGCACGACGCAAAATAATAAACCACCTGATTGGGCATTGTTCGAACAATTGACTGCGTTAAAAGCAGTCCATCGATTATTCAATAACAACACATAATGGAGATGCTGTGGATATTCATGAGTATCAAGCAAAAGAAATTTTAAATGAATACGGCGTTAAAATCGCTTTAGGCGGTTTAGCCTATAGCCCAGACGATGCTGTGCAACGGGCACGTGAAATCGGCGGTCGTGTTTGGGCGGTAAAAGCCCAAATTCACTCTGGCGCACGTGGCAAAGCTGGCGGCATCATCATCTGTAAAAATCATGATGACGTTGCCAACGCCGCAGAAAAATTATTAGGTAAACGCTTAATAACCCACCAAACAGGCCCGACAGGTAAAGTCTGTGGGCGCTTATACATTGAAGCCGGCACTGACATTGCCAAAGAAATGTATTTTTGCCTATTAGTCGACCGAAGCGAAGAGCGCATTGTCATGATTGGCTCGGCACAAGGCGGCATGGACATCGAAGAATTAGCGCTCACGCATCCTGACGCTATCACTAAAATATACATCGATCCAGCCGTAGGTTTACAAGATTATCAGGCCCGTGAAATGGCATTTGCGTTAGGCATTCAAACAGACAGCATGAGTCATGCCGTAAAAACTATCAAAGGCTGTTATCGCGCATTACGTGATCTTGACGCTAATATGCTTGAAATTAATCCCTTAGTGATTGCCGCTAATGGTGATTTGCTTGCCTTAGATGCCAAAATGGGTTTTGATGAAAACGCTTTATTTCGCCAACCTAAAATAGCTGAATTGCGCGATAAAACTCAAGAAGAGCCGCGCGAAACCGCCGCTGCCGATCGTGGCTTAAGTTATGTGGGACTAGATGGCGACATTGGCTGCATGATTAACGGCGCTGGTTTAGCCATGGCAACGATGGACATGATTAAACTTGCTGGTGGTGAACCTGCCAATTTCTTAGATGTTGGTGGCGGTGCTTCTGCCGAACGCACCGAAAAAGCGTTCCGCCTAGTGCTGGCAGATCAAAATGTTAAAGCGATGTTAGTCAATATTTTTGCAGGAATTAATCGTTGCGACTGGATTGCTGAAGGCGTAGTGCAAGCCGTTAAAAAAATCGACATGAAAGTTCCCTTAATTGTGCGCCTATCAGGAACTAATGTTGTAGAAGGACAGCGCATTATTGCAGAAAGCGGCCTACCCATCATCACCGCAGAAACCTTGGCTGAAGCGGCAGAAAAAGCCGTGCAAGCACGTAACGAAGTTGTTGCCAGAGAGGCATAAGGAATTTATGGCTATTTTAATTAACGAAACTACCCGCATCATCGTCCAAGGCTTCACTGGAAAAATTGGCTCTTTTCACGCACAAGACATGATTAATTATGGCTCATGCGTGGTCGGCGGCATTACTCCTGGCAAAGGTGGACAAACTCACTTAGGCTTACCTGTCTTTGATAGAGTCAAAGAAGCCGTTAAAGAAGTTGGCGCCCAAGCCAGTATCATCTTTGTCCCGCCTGCTTTTGCTGCCGACTCCATCATGGAAGCTGCCGATGCGGGTATTAAATATTGTGTAGCGATTACTGATGGCATTCCTACTCAGGACATGATGCGAGTAAAAAACTTTTTGAGTAGATTTCCAGAAAATGAACGCATGATATTAACTGGCCCAAACTGTGCGGGCACCATCAGTCCAGGTCGCGCTATGTTGGGTATTATGCCAGGTCATATTTATCAACAAGGTCACGTTGGCATTGTTGGTCGTTCAGGCACGCTTGGCTACGAAGCGGCTGATCAATTAAAACGTTTAGGCATTGGTATTTCAACTTCAGTAGGTATTGGCGGAGACCCTATTAACGGCAGTTCACATCGCGATATTTTTGAGCATTTCGAACGCGACGACGAAACAAAAGTGATTCTGATGATTGGGGAAATTGGCGGCCCACAAGAAGTAGAAGCCGGTCTATTTGCGAAAGAAAATATGACTAAACCTGTGGTTGCTTATATTGCTGGCTTAACTGCCCCCGAAGGCAGACGCATGGGACATGCAGGTGCAATTATCTCTTCTGCTGGAGAAAGTGCTGCAGAAAAAGTAGCGTTATTAACAGAAATGGGTATCACCATTAGTCCAACACCCGCAGCAATGGGTGAAACAGTTGCAATGGTCTTAGCAAAACTTTAACTAGCAACTAGGTCAAGTTATGCTTATGCACACTAAGCCGATTTAATAAAACTTGGGGATAAACAGCTAGTTATCCCCAATAACCTCCTCAACGACTTAACTCAATAAAGTAGCTATTTCATGTAACGGCGGCAAAATAACCATTTTTGCTAATTGCAAAAACAACAACGCCGCCAATGGTGATAAATCCATCCCCCCTAAATAAGGGATAAACTTACGGCACATAGTTAATAACGGCTCAGTTAAGGTCGCTAAAATACTGGCTGCAGCATCATAAGTACCAGGATTTATCCAGCTTAAAATGGCTCTGGCAAAGATTGCAAAAATAAATATATTAATTACCAATGACACTAAATCTGTAATTGACAATACAATTAATGCCCCAATGTTTAAGGCGACGCCTTTTAACATCAGGATAATAAAATTAGTCAACATCTGTAATGCCAACGCCAACACCAGCGACGACGTATCGAGTTTGCCAATCGAGGGTACAAAACGACGCAAAATCCGCAAAGGTGGATGCGTAATAGTTACCAAAAACTGCGAAATTGGATTGTAAAAAGCAGCACCCGTCCACTGCAACATAAAGCGTAATAACACAGCCAAAACATACAGCGAAGCCAGTGTATCAATGACTAAAATAAGTGGGTCGATTAAATAATTTGCCCCCATAACAACAACCTATAATGCTGACAATTCAATAGAACGATCACGCGCTGCATGAATCGCTTTAGCCACTAAGGCATTAAACCCACCCTCATTTAAAACATTAAGTGCTTGTTCCGTAGTACCACCTGGCGACGTCACTTGTATGCGTAATTGTTCTGGAGAATGCAATGATTCAAGTGCAATTTTAGCTGCACCTAAGGCTGTTTGTTGCACGATTAAACGGGCAATAATGGGATCTAAACCAAATTCAATGGCTACTTTTTCCATAGCTTCCATCATTAAAAAATAGTATGCAGGTCCACTACCAGAAATAGCCGTTACAGCATCTAAATCACTTTCTTTATCAACCCAAAGTGCAACACCCACTGAACGCATAATACGCTCAGCAAGATCACGATTCTCTAAAGACACATTAGCATTTGCATTCATAACAGTGGTGCCTGTTAACACCATTGCAGGTGTATTGGGCATGCACCGGACAATTGCTACATCACTGCCTAACCATTCGGCAAGATTTTGTTGGGTAATTCCAGCAGCAATTGATAAGACTAAGATTTGTTTTTTCTGAATGTCAGCGGCAAGTGCTTTTACCACCCCCTCGACCATTTGTGGTTTAACTGCCAGCACGATCACATCCGCCGCTTCAACAATGGCTTGATTATCGTCTGTCGTATTAACTTCATGAAATTCTGCTAAGGCATCCAGCGTATCTTTATTGATATCCGACACCCAGATTTGCGAAGAAGGGTGACCACTTGCACACAAGCCGCTAATTAGGCTTGAGCCCATATTACCGCCACCAATAAAACCAATTTTATGTATTTTCATTTATTTCACTTTAAAATTTAAATTAAAAGAAGGATAGGATAAATTTATTTTACCTTGTATCCCTTGAGAAAAAGAATGCTTGTCAAACTATAGTTAGCTCATTTATCTGCGACTTCCCAAACAAAGCGGGCTAACAACTTATTACACAGCAAACACACCTGCTGGAAACTGCATCGTCATACAATGCAAACTTCCATACTGATGCACTAAAGAACGACAAGGCGTAGCAATAATTTTGCGCTCAGGAAAACACTCAGCCAAACGCGCTAATGCAATATCATCATGAGGATCGTCATAAACTGGCACCATCACAGCACCATTAATAATTAAGAAATTAGCGTAATTCGCAGGAAGTTGTTGCCCCTGCTCATCATAAATGGCTTTGGGCATGGGTAAAGGGACTAAATGATAGGGCAGATTATCGACCGTACGCAACGCCGCTAATTGCTCGTGCATCGCGTGTAAACCTTGATAATGTGGATCAGTTTCATCGGTGCAGGCGGTATAAGCAATCGTGCTGGACGAGCAAAAACGCGCTAAGGTATCAATGTGCGCGTCGGTATCATCACCTGTTAAATTCTCTTGGTCTAGCCATAAAATGCGCTGCGCACCCAATGAGTTTTGCAAATGTTGCTCAATATCAATAACAGATAAACCTTTGTTTCTATTTTCATTAAGCAAGCATTGACGGGTAGTTAGCAACGTCCCTGCGCCATCGCTTTCGATGCTACCGCCTTCTAAAATAAACTCACTCTCCTGATGTGCAATGCCAGCAAACAATGTAGTAGTTAATAGCGTAGTATTTAGGGCATTATCAAACTCATGGGGATATTTTTCACCCCAGCCATTAAAACGAAAATTACATAACTGCACCTGCCCATCAATTTCAACCGTTAAAAATACGGTATCGCGCACCCAAATATCATTAAGCTGTGCCTGACAAAAGCTAATCTGAGGTTGCTCACCTAACAGTGCCTGAATATGCTGTTGGTGTATAACATCATGACACACAATCACTAGCCGTTGATGCTGTGCAATAGTTAATGCAATAAACTGATAAGACGCTTCTACCGCATTAAGGCGTGTACTAAAATCGCCAGAAGCATGTGGCCAAGCAATTAATACTGCCGATTGATGTTCCCATTCTGCTGGAAATCGAATCATTATGTTAGTTCCTGTTGTTATAGTTAAAAAGTGTGTACTAATTTGAAGAAGAATGAACAAGCATTTCTGTGGCGTGTGCCAAGGTGTTTGCGGTTATGGTAACGCCACCCAGCATACGAGCGGTTTCATCAATACGTTCTGGCAGGCTTAATAAACGCACATGCGACGTAGTAATTTCGGCTTGATGATTTTTTTCAACATACAAATGTTGATGCGCTTGAGCCGCTACTTGGGGCAAATGCGTCACACACAATACTTGCCGATCGCTGCCAAGAGCACGTAATTTTTGTCCCACAATTTCAGCAATACCGCCACCAATGCCAGAATCAACTTCATCGAAAATCATTGTTGGGGTGCTTTTATCATGACTGGTCGTGACTTGAATCGCTAAACTTATGCGCGATAATTCACCGCCAGACGCGACTTTAGCCAAAGGTTTAGGCGGCAACCCAGGATTAGCACTGACTAAAAACGTAACCGCATCCCAGCCACTAAGCTTTGGCACATGATGTTCTAAGGTGGTCACGTCTACGATAAACTCGCCCTGCGGCATCCCTAATTCTTTAATCATCAAGGAAATCTGTTGCGATAACAACGCAGCACCTTGGTGTCGGCGTGAAGATAACTGTGTCGCTAAAAGAGTGTACTGTTCAATAAGTGGTGCCAGACTCTGTTCCAGCCCAGCAATGCGTTCTGAACCGTGCGTTAAGGCGCGTAACTCCTGCTCTAATTGCTGAAGCTGCGCGGGCAATTCCTCGGGTGTAATATGATGCTTACGGCTCAGGTTATGCACCAACGCCAGCTGTTTATCCAGCATCTCCAGTCTTGCAGGATCAGCATCTTGACTATCTAAAAAGCGTCGTAACTGCTTCGCCGCCTCTTCCGTTTGAAGGTGCGCTTCAGTTAATAATTGTACAATATCAGTTAATTCAGACGCAAAGCGAGCAAGCTGGGTTAGCTCAGTCACGCCCTGATTAATAACACTTACCACGGCACTAGGCGCGTCATATAACTGCTCAACTAACTTATTTCCTGTGTCAAAAATCTCCTGAAAATTGGCTAATCTACTGTGCTCTTCTGTTAAGACTTGATAATCAAACTGCGCCAAATCCAATTGCTGTAATTCTTCAATTTGATATAACAGCACCTCTTCTCTTGCGCTACTGGCCGCACTGGTTTTTTTTAAGTGTGCCGATTCTTTACTGGCTTTCAACCAGGTTTGGTAGCAAGCGTTTAACGCCTCAAGAAGCACTTGATTTTTGGCAAAATCATCGACGACACGAAGTTGCTCACCTGCATTTAACAGCGTTAAATGCGCGTGTTGCCCATGAATTTCCACTAATTTTGCACTAAATGTTTGTAAGGTTTGCAAATTAACCGCCGCGTTATTGATAAACGCTTTTGAGCGTCCATCTTGACTTACCACACGGCGAATAATACACGCTTGTTCATCATCCATGTCCTGTTCTTGCAACCATTGCTGCGCCGCAGGTGCATCTGAAAGATCAAAGTGCAAATTAACCTCTGCACGTTTGCAGTGCGGACGAATATACCCTGCATCGGCCCTACCCCCTAAAGCCAACCCTAATGCCGTCAATAATATTGATTTACCTGCACCGGTTTCACCCGTTAAGACAGACATTCCTTTGTGTAAATCCAAATCCAGTGTTTTAACGACGGCAAGATCATTAATAGTAAGATTAATTAACATGCGATTGTGTGGGGTAACCACTGCTCCAATTTAATTTATTCCTGAGTATATAAAAAAAGTCATGCCCTTCTGGGTGTAAAATTCTAATCGGTTTACATGCCTTTTTTATGACAATCTTGTCACTAATTAATACTTCTGGGATTTCAATATGATCACACGTAACTAAGGCGTTGATTTGTTTCGATTGGCAAAAACTAATTTCAATTTCCACTGAGTCTGCAATCACAATAGGTCGGTTAGATAAGGTATGAGAATTAAGCGGCACCAGCACCAATGCGTTTAAAGTAGGATGTAAAATTGGCCCACCTGCTGACAAAGAATAGGCCGTTGAGCCCGTGGGGGTGGAAATAATTAAACCATCGGAACGTTGTGAATTTAAAAATACATTATCAATTTTAGTGATGATTTCAATCATACTGGGCGTTACCCAGCGGTGAATAACGACCTCATTAACCGCCGTTTCTTCATGAATCACCTGATCATCACGAATAATTTTAGCGCACAACAAATAGCGTAACTCCTCAGTATAATGACCTTGCAAAATACGCGTTAATACTTCAGGCAATTCACTTGGGGAAATATCTACTAAAAACCCTACTCTGCCCAAGTTAATACCAATTAAGGGAATATCATAGTTAACTATTGCACGCGTAGCCGCTAAAAACGTACCATCGCCCCCCACTGCAATCACTAAATCGCAATACTGACCAAGAGTCTCAACAGCACACGCCGTCACGGACGCATCGTGCATAAATGGCAAACTATCTTTACTTACAATAACGGTACATTCAAATTGCTTCAACAACTGATGCAGCACGAATAAAGTCCCTGAAATACTAGGATCGCTGGGTTTGCCTATAATTCCAATCGTTTTAAAAGAAGTTTGCATAATAAAAAATAAATCAAAGAATAATATTATACAAAAGTGTTTTGAATAGCCTTACACAAATTTTTAGTAACGGCTATTACGCTCCAAACTACGACGCTTTACCAAAACCAATAATGCCGTCGCTTAGTGCATTGAGTATGTAAATCTGGTTATCGTGTTTAGACACCACTACACATTTACCTTGTGCTCAACTGTGAACTGAGCGGCAGGTGAAAACCTGTATCAAGAATTCTCAAGGTAGGACTTAATAAACGGAGAGGTTATGACACAATAGAAGTAACGTATTAGCCCTTTTTGAGAGTAAAATACGCCTCTATTTAAACTAACGAAAGCGGTGTCTTATGTCTTTATCATTAAATCTTCCCCGAATTATCGCATTTCCAATTGTGCTTGTTAGTGCTGTTGCTTCTGTTGTTTTGTTCTCTGTATTCTTTGCCGTATTACTCATACCCATATCAGTAATCGGTTTCAAAATTTGGAAAACAAAGCATGTAGCACAAAAAAATAAACATAAAGATGTTATAGACGCGCAATACACTGTACTTAAAAATGATGATAAATAGCCCTTCTTGGCAGTGCGCTTAAGTTAAGCTCCCGTAGTAAATTCCATTAGCCAAGCAATCGGCACACTAACGTGACTCATTCTAATGCCTGCTGTGCCCCGCAGCACTGAGTCTCTCGTTCGCCACCCAACACGGGGTGGCTCACCTCATCGCAATAACTCAACGCAATTTTGAGCGGTTTTGTACAACACCACGCAAAAAACGCTCCACCCTATCGGCTCTGAGGACTGCTCGACTTCCTGTCTCGCAGCCAAGAGCCTGTTGCATGGCATTTTTCTTTCTATATCAGCCATGATTGCTAGGATAACAACGCGGTCTTAAACAATGTCAAAGTCGTCGACGGTGAGCGCTAATTTAGTGCCTAATAGTGCTACTTTTATGGCACCACCTAGCCCATTTGCGTCAGCGTCATAACTTAATACGCCATTAGCACGGTTGTAGAGTAAATAATCGCTTTCATCTATGGCCACACGACCAATACGGATATTTTCCTGACTAAAGTCATCAACACTTAACGCAGTAAATACGCTGCTATCAAACTGCAAGGTATCTTGAGCTACGATAAACGTGGTTATTTTGTCGCTACCCAACAAGGTATTCATCACAAAGGTATCTCGTCCTTCCCCGCCAAGCAATTCATCATTGCCCAAGCCCCCCGTTAAGCTGTCATTGCCTAACCCACCTTGTAGCGTATCGTGTCCTGCTAAACCGTTCATTACGTCATCGGCGGCGGTACCAATTAACACATCATTACGCAAGGATTCGGTTTTACCTTGTTGAATAAGCTTAAAGTCTACGGGTACTTTAAGCGTGTTACTTTCATCCGATATGCTAAAAACAAATTGTGTGCTTACATTCGTGGCAAGCTTCTCAAGCGCCTCAGCATTGGGTTCAAAACGATATTCTCCAGTGCTAGGATTGAGTGTTAAGGTACCAAAAGCATTACTTTTGCTCACACTAATTTGATTACGCGTTGCATTGATTAGACCAAAGCTAATACTGTCTGAATCAATGTCGCTGGCACTTAATACGCCCGTTACGGTGGCATACGTATCAACATTAGGCGTATCGATATAAGTGATGGCAGCAGGCATTGTCGTGACTACTGGTGCATCATTAACCGCAGCAAGGGTAATGGACGCTTGCACTGATGTGGCTGAGACTAAGCCATCACTATCTAATGCCACCATACTGAAAGCCTGAATCGTCCCCTGAGCATTTTCATCACCCACCCAAAAACCACGCTGCTCTGCACTAAGCGTGTTATTGGTTTCGGCATTCCAGGCGGTTGCCGTAAGCAATTGTTCACCAATAAGCAATGTGCCAGCATTGACTTCCTTAACAACATATCCCGTAATAGCTGCTCCAGCCGTATCAATAACACTGAGTGCTTTTAATTTAGCAAAGCTCAGCATGGTAAGCTTGTCTTCTTCACCCGAGGCCACCGCACCGGTAAAGCCTTTAAATAAAGGTGCGTCGTTAACATTTTGCACCGCAATTGAGATGGCGTGTTCCGTTGCTTGCCCACCTTTATCAGTAGCAATAATGGTTACGTCGTACTGATTTTTTGCTTCATAATTTGCGGCTTTCTTTAATGTCATGACACCAGTTCTAGTATCAAGGTTTACTAAATCAGCATCCCCGTGTGCTTTAAGACTAAAGCTTACCGCATCATCTTGATCTGCATCAGTCACTGTGCTGGTGTAAATCACGGTATTAACGTCAGCATTTTCAGAAACTGTGCCTGTTTTAGCTGAGCTAAATACGGGAGCAATATCAAAGCTATTTGTCACCTTAACGGTAATGGCTTGTTCTGCTGTTAAAGCATGGCTATCAGTGGCTATAACGGTAAACGTGACGGTAGGTTTGGCTTCAAAATCTGCCGCTTGCGTTAAGGTCACTGCACCTGTTAACGCATTGATTGCTACCAAAGCAGCATCACCACTGCTTGCTTTTATGCTGTAGGTCAGCGTGTCGGCGGCATCAACATCTTGCGCATTGGCTTGATAAATAACGGTGTCTACCGTGGCATTTTCAAGCACACTGCCGACATTTCCAGACACAAACGCAGGGGCTTCATTTACGTTACTGACCGACACCACGAGTCCCTGACGGGTTAATAAACTTAAGCTCGCATTATCAGAGACCTCAATATTAAGGGCATAACTCGCTTTGCTTTCAAAATCAGCTTTGCCTGTAAAGCTTAGCGCGCCTGTGCTGCTATGAATTGAGAATTGCGCCGCATCGGCGCCAGATAAGCTATAAGAAAGCACCTGTCCGGCATCGACATCGGTGGCTGTTGCTGTATAAATTACTCCAGTTTGCTGATTATTTTCTGGCACTGTTGCCGTCGTAGCTGAGGTGATTACGGGCGCTTCGTTAACATCAACAACAGTAATAACAACTGCTTTTTCAGCCGATAACCCTCCCGCATCGGTAGTTTTCACGGTAAAACTGTAAGAAGATTTAGCCTCATAATTGACTGTGTTTTTTACCGTCACGGCACCCGTGCTGGCATTGATAGTCACTAGCTCAGCATCTCCAACAGCGGCTTTAATGCTGTAGGTATGCACATCATCACGATCAACATCAGCACTGGTTGCCGTATAGACAATGGCACTTAGCGCTGAATTTTCATACGCTTGCCCAACGCTTGCAGAACCTATTGTCGGTACGTTGTTACCCAAATTAAAGCCTGCAACAATTGGGTTATGGTCACTTGAACGGTACGCATCTGCCGCATAATAACTGGCTATTTGAGCGTCTGTTTTATAGTTGGTGTTGTAATCTAATACGGTTGACTCCTCCGCATTAATTGCCAAGGTTTGCGCAGCACTCATTTTGTTTACTAAGGAATCACTGATTAAAATATGATCTAACGAACCCCATAAACCATCAAATGAGTACGATAAATCACTGCTTGCCATAGCAAAACCATTGGCCTTTAAATAGTTAATTGGATCTTCTTGACTGTAGGCATTGAAATCACCCACCAAGATGACATCCGCATCATTTGACCCCGTTGGACGATTTTGTAACCACGCCACTAAATCCTGCGCCGCTTGCATACGTGCTAGATTGTTTGCCCCTTGTCCATCACCAGTATCTGCATCCAACACACTGCCTTTAGATTTAAAATGATTGACAACAACGGTAAATTCTTCGCCATCAGCAAGTGACTTAAAGGTTTGCGCCACGGGTGCACGATTACCATAAGTGATTGAAAAAGCATCATACGCAGGATTTGTGTTGCTGGTATCTGGCACCGCTGCTTGCCCCACTAAGGCAACTTTGGCGGTTTTATACACAAGCCCGACCATAATGGCATCATCACCGGCCGTCACTGCATCGGCGCCATTACCATCTTTATAAGGGGCATGCACATACGCATAGGTGCCCGCACCCGCAGACGCATTAAGAGCATCGACTAAGGTATCAAGCGCACTGCTACCGTCAGCAAAACCATTATTTTGAATTTCCATGAGTCCGACGACATCTGCATCTAACCCCGTGATATTGGCAACAATTTTAGCTTGTTGACGCGTTAATTCAGTCGCATTGTCTGCGCCACGTCCCGCTTGACTGCTACCGTTTGGGTTAGTGAAGGTTGTTGAACCTAAAGTGGTGAAATAATTTAAAACATTAACCGAAGCGACTTTAATTTCTGAAGAACTGATTGCCGTCGCAATATTGGCTGAAGTAGGCCGTGCATCGCCAGTAAAATTAACGGTTGTAGTCGGCTCTACACGATAAGTTGTTTGATAATCCAGTGCTGAACCATCATTAAATTGATCTAATACCCCCACAACGTTAGTCACTGCATCACCAGCACGCAACGGATTGCTGGCAGTAAGCTCGGCACCATTACGACCTAATAAGCTCGTGGGGTTTTGGGTACTGCTGCCATCCCCTACAATAATTTGATCTTTTTGAACGGCAGCTTGATAAGCCGTGTAATTCGCTACACTTGGCGCTGAGCCTTCCGTAAACTGCGTTAATAGAGCATCTGATGTTAAGGTGACTTCGCCATAACGACCTAAATCATAGTTATCGGTGACCACTAATTTACCATTGGCAGTACCTGAGCTAATGTTCACACGCATACCTTCGTAAGCTTCCCAATTAACTATTGAAGCAATCGGTAAGGTGATGTTAACGGGTTCAGGTAAAACAACGGTTGTGGCATCGGTGATTAAACTAAAGCTGGGCGAAGTGATTTCGGTTAAACCGTTATATTCAGCGACCACGCCACTCACCTGCACGGTATCCCCAACGCTGTTAGCACTTAAGCCAGTAAGCACTGAGCTACCGTAATACACAAAAATACCTTCTGACGTGCTGGCATTAGCATCCTGATCAACACTTTCTTCTTGGATATAAAAGCCTTTTTCATTGGCTAAATAAGCTGTGACAACACCCTCAACGGTGACACTTTGCCCAACTGCACTGGCAATACTGCCCACGCCTTGCACCGCAGAAATTTTTACAATGCCCGTATCATCATTGCTTATTGTGCCTGTGGCGATAGCCCCAACAATGCTACTACCTGTGCTGGGACTGCTTAAGGTCACGGTAAAGTTTTCACTGATTTCCGCACTGGTGTCTGCACTGACGGGAATAGTAATGGTTTTAGTTAGCTCATTGGCTGCAAACGCTACTGTTCCTGCTGGTAAGCTACCGCCAAAATCTGCTGCTGTGGCAGAATCACTGCTTACGGCGTAATTAACCGTGCTTGCACTGGTGCTTAGTCCACTGCGCGTTACGGTAAAGGTAAAGTTACTCACGTCACTATTCCCTTCTGCTTTGACTGCATCGGTTGCGGTTATTGCTAGTAATGTGCCCGTGTAGCCAGTAATGCTTACGTCATCGACACGCCAATTTGCACCTGCATTCGTGCCCGTACCTGAAGACGTATACGTAAAGGCAAAATATGCAGAGTCACTGGTAATCGCGGATAAATCCACTAAGCCAGAGGCTGTTGTTTGCTGACTGTTTTCAGCAGAAGGTGTATAGCTTAACGGTGTCCAAGTGGCTACTGTAGGATCACCCATACCCAAGTAATTAACGGAATACTGTAGCTTTACTTCTGGATTAACTGTGCCGGTATCTGCATACCGTGTCCACGTTGTAAAACTTAAAAACTCAGCATCTGTTTGCGTTAAATTGAAGGCTTTAGAAAGCAGCCAATCATTGGCCGCAGCGGTATCACCAAAGGCATTCACCTCTGCTGTACCTGCACTGCTGTACCATGTATTGGTGGTATCGGCATCTTTACTGTACGCGGTAAATTCACCTAAGCCACTGGTAAAGGTTTCGCTATAAGCTGTGCTAAGACTAGCGCCTTTAAGCACACCTAATGCACCCGGCGAGCCAATGCCCCCTGCTTGCGTAAAGGCACCTAAAGTACCCGAAACCGCCGCCTTGTATTTAGGTGCACTGGTGGATTGTTCATCCCACACGGCTGAAGTTGTTGCCGCTGCTGCACCTACTGCGATGCCCGCATGACCTGTTACGACGGCGGCGTTATCGGTACGTGCCGCAGGCGTAATTACCGTGCCATCACTGGCGGTAATGGAGGTGGTTTTGTAATTAAACCCAGTGACGACTTTACCATTTGCATCAAACACCACGACGGCATCAGCACTGCCCAACCCTGCACCGCCCGTGGCAATCACTGTTCGGGCCGTGGGTAAATTACTCCACGCAGTACGAAACGCTGCGGCATCAGTATTATTGGCGACCACTAAGGTCGCACCTGCTGCCAAGCTTAAAGAAGGAAACGCAGTTGCACTGCTAAGCGTTGCTGCACTGTCATTCCATTTCCACCCCGTTAAATCAACAGTGCTTGTGCCATAGTTGTATAACTCAAAGAAATCAATGCTGTTTGCATTAGAATTAACCTCGGTAATTAAAACATTGGCTAATGACGACGTAGTGGGAGCGGCCGTCACAAAATTTAAAGCACTATTGCCTGTTAATCCTGTCCACGCATTATTGGCATGATCGATTAACGCGGTCGTGCCCGCCTCGACGTAATAGCCCGTGTCTTGCACTAAATCAGCGGTAGGATCAAGCGTTACCTTGTTATACGCAATCGTGACGCGACTGGTATTGTTGGCAGCAAGGGTTTCTACCACACTGCCATCACTGCTTTTTTTAATGACAAAAGACCCCGCGCCAGCTTTGACTGCTTCGTTAAAAAATAATTGAATCGAGCTAGTTGTTGCCACACTACTGGCATTATCAGTAGGCGAACTGCTCACTAACACGGGAGCTTGCGTATCGGTAACATTGGCACCTAAGCTGACCCAATTGCCCTTAAATTGCTGATCACTGGCGGGCAAGTCTTTAGATACTAAAGATTTACCTGACCATACGCTGTCGCCATTATCTTGTAACAATTGCACTAACGTGCCACTACTGGTACTGAGCACATCGACAATAGTTTCAAAACTGCCACCTGTGCCATCGCGCAAACTATCTAACGCAACGTCTAACTCTGTGGGCGTGGTTGAGGCACCATCCCAACGATACAAACGAAAATCATTGGGCACCGTGCTTGACGCTGCACCTGCTGGCCCTGCCAAAATTAAATAATCGTTACCTGTAGCGGCTTTTTCAATTGAACGAATACCACGACCACCTAAATCTAATTCAATGGGCGCGCCAAAAGTAGGCGTTGAGCCACCTATTAAGCCACTGACGGCAACCGGTACAATCAATGCTTTTTCACGCGTTCCCGTATCAGTCAAGGGCGCACGAAAGCCTAAGAAAAGCTGCGTACCATCTTGGCTTGCAGTCATCCCTTCAATTGAAAAGCCATTAACTAACTCAGGAATAACGCCTGTTGACGACGCGGTTAAGCCAAAATAATTGGCTCCTTTACCATGAACATTGCTACTATCCCAAGTTTTTAATGCACCTTCTAAGCCTGCATACTCCCCAACATAAGTAAATTGCGTATCAGCACCGGTACCAGAAACTGTCACGGCAAACAGATGTTCGCGATTATTTTCTTCAGTCCCGTCTTTTTTATTACTGTGCGAGCCAGTGAAATACAAGGTGTCACCAATACGCGTGCTGGCTTCTAAATCTAATTCCAACGCACTGCCGATTGAGGACGAAAAACTCCATTCTTTTACTGCTGCGCCCCCCGCGCGTGGAAAAATGCGTAACACACTGGCTTCATCATCACCCACAATCATCCAATTGGCATCTAAGGCGAGTGCTGTTGACGCATCTGAACTTCCAGAACTTGTGCCAGTATTGGGTGTAAAGGTTTGCATACTGTTTGCTAAGCCTACATCAGCAAAATTAACACCTAAATCTGTTTTAATGGCGTTTGAAATACCGCTTGCGTTACCGCCTGTAAACGCACTGTTGGCAAAGGTCAAGCTGATGTCACTCACATCATTGACACTTCTATTAACCGTTGCCGTGCCAGTAAAACTTAACTCAGCAGTTGTTGTGCTGGTCATTTTTACTATTGCCGTTAAGCCTTCGGGAACGTTGGTTAATGTGGCTTTATTGGTCGTAAGTAAGTTGTCATTTACGGTACCCGTAAAGGTTTCGCCGCCAGATAAAGTGAGGATTATTTTATCGGCAATCGTGCCATCAAAGGCTTTTGATTCATTCACTGCACTGGCACTGTACGTCAGTGTGCCGATTAGATCATTGTCAGTAAGGGTAATGGTCTGATTGGTGGTTACCCCCAAACTAAGACCTGAAGAAGGATTACTAATACTGACTGTTGCCGTTTCTAGTGCTTCTAATACAGCATCATCAACCACCCTAAAGGTAACTGAGCCTGTAGTTTGACCATTGGCAATAGTTAGCGTGGTATTGGATAAAGTGTAATCGCCGGCGGTAATATTAAGCCCTGAAACCACCACATTTAAGGTTTGATCGCTGGTTACTGCGCTGGAAGCTGTGGCCGTTAAAGTGATTAACGTGGTGCCTGCTTCGGTTCCTGTGGCAGAACTTACGGCAAGCGTTACCGTGGGTGTACTGGTAGTAATTGAAAAACTGCCACTGAAGTTAGTCGTCACGGTATCGCTACCTGTCCAATTACTTGCGGTATTGATAGCAGTACGCGCTGCCGCCACTGATGCAAAGGTTGTTGAGCCAGTGTAACGTGCGTTATCCCATTCCGCCGCAGATTTTCCTACCGCCACGGCATTTACACCATCTGTTAAGCCGGTAGGTAAGGCAGTATCATTGCTATTACCTGTTGCCACAAAACTACCATTAAAAGCTGAGCGGTAAACCGATACTGCGGCAAGTACCGTTGGCGAACTACTTGTCATTGCGGTGCCCGTTCCAGTAATGTCCCCTTGAAAGGCAATCAGCGAATCCCCCGAAGTTGACAAACTAAAGCTAGAGCCATTTAAATTGACCCACCCTGTGGTACTTCCTGTATCTGAACCCGTACTTGTACCGTTAGCGATATAAGTAATCACCGTACCCACTGTTTGCGAGGTCGCAGCCGTGTATTGCAACATCCCTTCACCGGTACGAAAGGCACCCGCCGTATACCAGCCGTTATCCGTCACATTAATTATTGTGCCTGCATCAATATTTTTTAATAAAACAAATGAAAAGGTATCGGGGTTATCGCCAATAATACTTAAAAACGCCACATCGCCAGCCGCCAACGTGGTGGCAAAAACGCCTGTGTACGCATTTCTTACTGCTGGGCTAAACGGTGCAATCAGCCCAGAAGGTAACTCCCACACGCCGCCTAACTGTGCCGAACCAATCAACCCTGTTGCCGCAACAACGTGTGCGCCAGTCGCTTCAGTCATGGCCTCAATAAATGCTTGACCCTCTGCGCCCGCACCCGTTTGGCATGACCAAAAAGCTAAGGTTAAGTCACGCTGTGCTAAGCCATCAAAACGACTACGAAACTCAGTAGCGGTAAATACCTGTCCACCTAAGTGCAGCTGACCTGGCGCACCATGTCCCAACACATGCACGATGTGTAAGTTAGGTTCTGCTAAGGCTTTAACTACTAAGCGATAAGCATTGTCACCTGGCTGCACCAGCCATACTTCTGTTAACGGACTTAAGCCCGTCAACAAAAGATCTAAATCGTTAATGTTCGCATCAGCTATTAATAATTCAGTAGCTAACACTGCATCTTGCATCAAGGGATGTTGGTGAGATTTCATGGTATTTTTCCTTACTCGACTTAAGTAATAGTTTAGTTGCTGACGACCAGATAGTCGTTATCTTCACCAACTTACCTAATAAGTATGAAAATCTAATGACATTCACTTAACTGTAATGGTTAACTTCCCCAACTTTTCAAAGAGGAAAGTCACTGTTTACAGCATTAGTTTGACTAAAGCTTTATTGTTACCGGGTATATTCCTTGATTATTTGGAATAAAAAAGCTTCAGCTTTTTTCGTGTTATGTTAGCTGCACGATAAAACGTGCCTTCATAATAAGGGCTGACATCATAAATAAACGGTATCATTCGACACCTAGGCATAGAGGTATCGACACACCTTCAGAATCTCGTCATTTCGGCATGGCTTGCCTTAATCGAGTAAGTACGCAGGTAAATGCGCATAAATTAGTCGCTACACACGCCTTGTTAACAACCGCAATCACGGCAAGTGATTGGCACCTAAATAGAGAGGACAGTATGAAATTTATCCACACATCAGATTGGCATATCGGTCGACACTTCCACAATGTATCGTTATTGGATGACCAAAAGCACGTGTTGAAACAATTGATTCAACATATTAAAGACGAGGCCGTGGACGCTGTAGTGATTGCCGGTGATATTTATGATCGCGCAGTGCCACCCGCGGCTGCGGTAACGGTGCTGGATGATGTGTTGAATGAAATTTGTGTTGACCTAGGCATTCCTGTGTTACTTATTTCTGGTAACCACGACAGCGCTGAACGGCTGCGTTTTGGAGCCAGACAATTATGTCAAGCTGGACTGCATATCATCAGTGAGCTAAGCCAGCTTAGGCAGCCAATAAGAATTAGAGGGAATTCGCAGGAAGTGTGTTTTTTTGGTATTCCTTACAACGATCCTGAATCAGTTAAAGCGCATTTTAAGCCCGACGTTCCCGTCTCTACACACGACCAAGCGCACCGCTATCTAATCGAACACATTAGCAGCACTAAACCTACTGACGTGCCTTGTGTCCTGATTAGCCATTGTTTTGTTGACGGCTGGGATGAATCCGAGTCAGAACGACCTCTCTCAATTGGCGGCGCGGATCGTATCAGTATCGATGCGTTCACTGATTTTGATTATGTGGCGTTGGGGCATCTACACAGCCCACAACACAAGGGTGAGCAGCATATTCGCTACTCTGGTTCATTGTTGAAATACAGTTTTTCTGAACAACATCAACGTAAAGGCGTAACTTTAGTAGAAATGGATGCCAACGGCATGCGTTCCGCCACGCATTTGCCGCTGCATCCGCTGCGTGACATGCGTATTCTGGAGGGCGACTTGGCTACCTTGCTGGCGCAGGGCAAAACTGATCCGCAGCAAGACGATTATTTGCTAGTGCGCTTAACCGATAAACACGCCCTGCTTGATCCTATGAGTAAATTGCGGCAGGTGTATCCCAACGTGTTGCACCTTGAAAAACCAGGTATGTTGACGATGTCCGAACAGTCTCTTAAACGTGAGAGCTTAAAGCGTGGAGAATGGGAAATGTGTTGTGATTTCTTTAAAGAAATGTACGACGATTTAACAACAGAGCAAACTCAGGCACTTAAAGACATTATTACAGATATTCATAAAGGAGAACGGGCATGAAACCAGTAACCTTAACACTACAAGCCTTTGGCCCTTTCGCGGGTCGTGAAAGCATAGATTTCAGTCGTTTGGGCAACAATCCCTTATTTCTTATCAATGGCCCGACGGGCGCAGGTAAAAGCTCGTTATTAGATGCCATCTGCGTGGCACTTTACGGGCACACTACAGGTGCTGAGCGTGAACCGGCACAAATGCGCTGCGATTATGCCGACTCTGCACTGTTGACCGAAGTGCAACTGGACTTTCAGTTAGGTGAAACGTGTTACCGCGTGCGGCGCGTACCAATGCAAGAACGTCCTAAAAAAACTGGCGATGGCATTACCATTCAGCAAGCTGAGGCACAATTGTGGCAGCTTGATGCAATACATGGCGATGTATTACTGGTGGCAAAAAGCGTGACGGATGCCACCAATGAAATCCGTACCCGCATTGGTTTAGATGTTGAGCAATTTCGCCAAGTGATGGTGTTGCCACAAGGTAAGTTTCGCGAATTATTGATGGCAGACTCCCATGAACGGGAAAAAATCTTCAGCCAATTATTTCAAACGCAAATCTATACGCGTATTGAAGAACAATTGAAAGAACAGGCTTTGAAGATAAAACAAAAAATAGGGGAGCTGCAACAGACGATTAAAGGCATCTTGATCAGTGTTGATGTGGATACGGCCGCAGAAATTAATGACGAATTAAGCCTGCTTACCCCCGCCTTGGCGATCACGTTACAACACAAAGAAGACGCTCAACACGCGCAGTTACAGGCGACTAAAGCCCATGATCAGGCGCAGTCACTTACCCAACGCTTCGAAGCCTTAGCTAAGAAGCACACTGAACTGGCTGAGCAAAAAAACCAGCAAACCTTAATTGATACCCAGCAACGGCACTTGGATGCTGCGCTAAGCAGTCAGAAAATTAAACCTGTTTATCAATCGTATCAAGAAAAAGCCAACGCACTACAAATACTAACTAAGCAACTCATTACCAGTGACCAGGCCGTGGCAGACGCGACGACGGCAAAGCATGAGGCAGAACAGCACTGGCAGACAGCCAAAACGGCTTTTGCTGAGGTTGAATCCTTAACTAAACAGCAGATAGAACTTGAGCAGTATCAGGGTAGAGTTGCTGAATTGTTAACTGCGCAAGCAATCTTGACGACTGCGGAACAACACTTCACGCTCAGCCAAGAGGCGGTCAATAAGCACGTAACAAACAGAGACGCGGTGAACGCTGAACAGAAAAGCACAGAGGCTCATATTAAGCAAACTGAGCAAGTCTTGAACAGTTTGGCAAGTCGGCAGATGGATTTGGAGGTTTATCGCGTGCGCTATGAACAACGCAAACAACTTGAAGACAAACGCGGCAAACAACACGAATTAGCACAGCACGAAGCTAACTTACTGAACGTTCATCAACGCAGACAGAGCGCGTTTGACACCATGCACACTACGGCGCGGCAAACAGAATTGGCGTGGCACAGCGGTCAAGCGGCCTTACTTGCTCAGGAACTTCAGGTTGATCAGCCGTGTCCCGTGTGCGGTAGCACAGTCCATCCTACGCCCGCCCATGCCGTTAAGGATGCTGAAATCATTACCAAACTGCACGTGGACACCGCCAGAGCAAAAGAGGAACAAGCACGTAAAGCACTGGATATAGCAAAGGCAAACTATGACAGTGCTCATCTGGACACCGCCAGCCTAGGCAATGAAATCAACCAATTGACTGCACAATTAGGCACTATCGCCCAGCAAGCATTAACCGACCTTGAGCAAACTTACCAGACTAAACAGACCGAGGTTAACGACTTACTAACACTGCAAACCGAATATAAGCAGCGTATCGAGCACAACGACACACTAAAGGTGCAACTGTCTGAATTGCAAGAAAAGCTTGCCTGGTCAGAAAGCCAAGCGAAAATAACACATGATAAGGCCATTACAGACCGCGCTACGGTGCATCAGCTAGAAAAACTGGTGCCGGCCGCTTATCGTGATGCTCAGGTATTAAGCCATGCACTTGAGGCACTGCGTACTAAGATTAAACAATTAACCGAGACTGTCACTCAGACACACACCACTTTCACGGAAAAATCGACTGCCCTCGCCAGCGCATTGTCTAATCTGGCAACGTTAAATCAGCAACGTGACGGCTTACAGCACGAGGCCACTCAGACGGAAACGGCGTGGACGCTCGCGTTAAGCGCCAGCATGTTTGCCAATCTTACCGACTTTAACGCCGCGTTACTTAGCGATGATGCGCAGCAAACACTGAAAAGCCAAATCGAACGCTACGCTACTGAACGTGCTAGTCTGCAAGGCGCAGTCGACCAACTTGAAGCAGATTTAACGGGGCAGTCGCGCCCAGATGAGAACAAAATCAAAGCGGAACTGGCCGACAAAAAGCAAGCCTTTACTGCCTATGATTCGGCTTGGCAAAAACAGAACGCACGCCATAACCAGTTACGTGATGTGCAAAACAAGCTTGCTAACGCAAATAAACAGGATGATGTGTTGGCGGATCAATATAAAATTTATGGCACCTTAAGCGCGGTTGCCAATGGGCAAACGGAGCATCGCATCAGTCTGCAACGCTTTGTGCTTGGCGTGTTGCTGGATGACGTTCTTATTCAAGCCTCGCAGCGTTTACGCATCATGAGCAAGGGTCGTTATCAATTGGTGCGTAAAGATGATCGCACCAAAGGGAATAAAGCCTCCGGACTTGATTTGGATGTTGAGGATACCTATTCTGGCAAAAATCGTCCGGTAGCAACCTTGTCGGGCGGGGAATCGTTCATGGCCGCATTGTCTTTAGCACTGGGCTTGTCCGACGTTGTGCAGTCTTACGCAGGCGGTATCAAGCTGGATGCCTTGTTTATTGATGAAGGCTTTGGCAGCCTTGATCCTGAATCTTTAGACTTAGCCATTAGAACCTTAATCGACCTGCAAGCCAGTGGTAGAATGATTGGCATTATCTCCCACGTAGCTGAATTAAAAGAACAAATGGCATTACGGATTGATGTGGTAAGTGGCAAAAACGGAAGCAGCATTCGAACGGTAGGAGATTACCACCTTTACGATGCCACCAATCGTATTCACAACTAAAACTGCCAACGCTTCGCCGTCAATATCTTCCGCGATAATCAACAATGGACGACCTGCTTTTGCAACGCCGTCTAATACTGGCAACATATCGCGGATGGTTAAAATTTTTTGCTATAAATCAAAATCATCGGGGCCTCTAATTTAATGCTCATGCTGTGTTGTTTGTTGATGAAATACTGCGCGGCATGATGCAATCGAGGCTTTTTTTGAATCGTTGACACTACAACAAAAGGATCACCATCTTTTTTCCCTGTTCAGTCCAATAGTCCATCGCTTCCAATAATATCGCATTTGCAATGTGCCAATCTTCTGGCTGATGCGTTCTAAAATTGTGTGAGTTGTTATACACAATCAAAAAATCGTTACCCGAATCTATCCACGAAAGATCAGTCAAACAATCCGAAAAAGCATCCCAATTTATTCCAAAGTAACGGGGGAATTTAAGTTTTTCAGCAAACTCCGTCAAAAACGTTTGCTTGTCTTCGATAACGTTGCCGTCAATAAAAAAACTGCTGAATTCATATAATAAGCGCATAACTTAAGGCTCAGGCTGAGAGGGCTTATTTTTAATGGCTTGATAGGCTTCTAAGGCGTGCTGTCTGGATAATTTTAAATCCACCAGTGGATAAGGATACGTTTGCCCCAGCGTAATCCCGGCTTGACTCAGTATTGATAACGGTGCCGCCCAAGGTTGGTGAATAAACGCGTTGGGTAAGTGTTGAAGCTCTGGGCAGTAATGACGGACGTAATCACCTTCAGGATCAAACTTTTCGCCTTGTAAGACGGGATTAAAAATTCTGAAAAAAGGCGCAGCATCTGCGCCAGAGCCTGCAACCCATTGCCAGCTTGCACTGTTTGCAGCTAAATCGGCATCCACTAAACATTCCCAAAACCACGCCGCACCGTGTTGCCAATGAAGGCGCAGGTTTTTAACTAAATACGAGCCAACCAGCATACGCACACGATTATGCATAAAGCCTGTTTGCCATAGTTCGCGCATGCCTGCATCAATAATAGGTACACCTGTTTGCCCACGTTGCCAGGCACGCAGTTTTTCATCTGCTGGACACCACGCAAAGTCGTTAAACTTTTTATTAAAATTTTGGCTAGGTAAGTCAGGGAAGTGATACAGCAGGTAATGGCTAAATTCTCGCCAGCCTAATTCGCTTAAAAAACAGTCGTTGGCATTATCTTCTGAATTGCTTGACGCGTGCGTTAAGACTGCATGCCATAGTTGATGGATGGATAACTCACCAAAATGTAAATATGGGCTGAGTGAAGACGTACCGTTAAGACTGGGAATATTGCGTGCCTGTGGGTACTGTTGAATCGTATGTTCTAAAAAAGCGGCAAGGTGCTGTTGAGCCGCCTGTTCGCCTGGCTCCCAGCGTTGGGCTATCGTGTGATACCAATTAATTTTAGGTAGCAAAGCCAAGCTGTCAATACCTTGATTTAACTCAGCAATAGCTTGATACACTGGATTTTTTGGTGCGTCAAGAGGCAGGCGTGGCGGTGGTGCGGTTAAGCAGCCCTTGCGATAAAACGGCGTGAAGACTTTATATACAGTCCCTGTTTTAGTCAAAATCTGCCATGGTTCCCACAGTAAACTACCGTTAAAACTGTGCACGGTGTAGCCTGCTTGTTTAAGGTGGGTTTTAATGTGTTTATCGCGCTGTATTTGCCAAGGTTCATAGCTACGATTCCAGACCACCTGTGTTGCACCCGTGTGGGCAAGTAAGGTCAGTAACTGTGACAAGGGCTCGCCACTGAGCACCGTTAAGCTATGATTAAGCGCCTTGTTAAGTGCCAATAAAGACTGCTGAAGCCACCATTGACTGGCGCCACCCAAAGCAGAATCTGTAGCATGCGAACGGTCATAAATATAGACAGGAAATACTGTACTACTTAAACAGGCGCTCACTAACGCTGGGTTGTCATAAATACGAAGATCTTGTCTAAACCACATCAGGGTTTTATCTGTTGCTAAGCTCATGGTGTCTTTAAAAGAGTTGCTGTCAGCAGGAGTAAAAAACCTTGGCCTTGTTAGCGGATGGCTAAATAGTTACCAAATTATTTATCTGTACGTCTATTAAGCATAGGTATCTACACAGCTTTTGACCCTAATTAAAACAATTAGTTACAATGATACTAAGCGCCTTCTCCTGTTGGAAGGGGTTGTGGAGAGGAGAATAAAATCAAGCAGTTATATTTCCCCTCATCCCAGCCTTCTCCCTTTGGAGAAGGGGCAACGTTACGTGTGTAGAGAGGTATGCTTATTAAGTGCGTAAGTCACGTTCAATCTATTTCATTAAGCAAGGCCATCATGTCCTGAACCGACATTTTACCGCTCACTTCACCACCTTCCAGTAAGCTGTTCGCTAGGTCTCGTTTGTGTTTATGCAAATCAACAATTTTGTCTTCAATGGTGTCTTTTGCAACCAATCGGTAAATTGTCACGGGACGTTTTTGCCCCATTCGATGCGCCCTATCTGAGGCCTGATCTTCCACCGCTGGATTCCACCACGGATCCATGTGAATGACATAATCGGCAGCAGTCAGGTTTAAGCCTGTACCGCCTGCTTTAAGGCTGATTAAAAACAAATCGCCCTCGCCTGCCTGAAACGCGTTCATCGCTTTTTTACGTTCTGGCACGGGCGTTGATCCATCCAGATAATGATAGCCGATGCCTTTTTGGTCGAGGCGTTCACGAATCAGGCTTAAATGTCCAACAAACTGACTGAACACCAAAGCTTTATGGTTGTTTTCTAGTAATTCATCGACTAATTCTTCAAAGGCTTGCAGTTTAGAACTATTAAGCAGGCTTTCAGGCATGACTAATCGTGGATGGCAACAGGCGCGACGCAGCTTCATGATTTCTGCCAACACTTTCAGCTGCGGATTGCCTTGTTCTTTCGACGCGTTAGCAATGGCTTGCATGGCGTTACGGCGCAACGCTTCATAAAAACTGCGTTCGTCGGCACTCAGTTCAATATGCAGTGTCACTTCAGTGCGAGGCGGCAATTCGGTCAGCACGTCGTTCTTCAAGCGTCGCAAAATAAATGGGCGCAACAGTTTTTTCAGGCGTTGCTGCACGACGTGATCTTGGTTGTTTTCAATGGGCTGTGCATAACGTTCATTAAATTTGCTTAAAGAACCAAGTAAACCTGGATTGATAAAATTGAATAAATTCCATAATTCACCCAAATGATTTTCTATCGGCGTACCGGTGGTAATCAATTTAAAATCGGCTTGCAAGGCCATTGCCGCTTTTGAACGTTTGGTCATGGTATTTTTGATTGCTTGTGCTTCATCAGCAACCAGCGTATGCCAATGCTTTTGCGCCAAGCGTTCGCCTTCGGTTTGCAACAAACCATAACTGCACACGATTAAGTCGAAGGCCTCGGCATTATCGAGCATGGCTTGCCGGTCACCGTAACCAAAATGCTGCACATTGAGGGTGGGCGCAAAACGCTGGCACTCTTCCAGCCAATTGATACACACTGAAGTGGGTGCCAGAATCAGTGTAGGGCCGTCGGGTGCGCGTGACAAAATCAACGCCAACGCCTGCACGGTCTTACCCAAGCCCATATCATCTGCCAAACAAGCACCTGCTCCCCAATGCGCTAGCCGCGTCATCCATTGATAGCCTTCACGTTGGTAATCACGCAATTCACCTTGCAGCGTGGACGGCAGTGTTGGGTTTAAGTCGCTAAGCTCATTGAGGCGTCGTAACTGGTCTTTCCACTGCTTACTGGCACTGATTGTCATGCCGTCAGTTATGTCATCAAGTGCCTGTGCGGCTAACGGATGAAAACGAATTTTATCGTCCTGCACGTCGCCCAAACCCGATAAATCATCAAGGCGTTGACGCAGTTCGCGTGTCAGGGCAATAATCTGCCCATCTTCTAATCTAAGAAAACGTCCAGACGAGCTGCTTAATAACTGCATTAAACGCTGCATATTAAAGACGTGCTCGTCATCGATTACCAACTCGCCTTCAACGCTAAACCAGTCACGTTCTTTACGCACCGAAAACTTTGCTTGCGTTAAGTCCACTTCGTGGCTAAGTTTTATCTTTTTGCCTTTAGGCCATTCCAGCACGGCAAAATCACCCAGAACTTGGCAATGTAGTAACGCTTCCAGTGCGGTTTCAGGGTCATCGAGCAGCCATTTTAAGTCATTATCTTTGTACAATTCTGGGCAGGCATCAAACAGCTTTTTAACGTATTTGTTCTCAAGTTTAAACTCGCGCGTGGTTTGTAATTGCTTGCCGTCGATATCCGCCAACACTGTCGCACCACCTGCCCCAGGTTTATATAGGGGGCCACCGTCACTGAACGGCTGTACAAAAACCTCTATCTGTATGCCCGGCCCGATGGGCTGCACATGAATATGCAACCGGCTATCGACGGGTACGTTAATAGCATTGTTTGACGAGCCACCAATATCCGACTGCACGGTCAGCATCGACGCAATTGACGAAATTGAATCAATAACCTGCTGACGTGCTTGAACAGGTACGATTAGGCCATCCTTACCCAATATTTCGGCGACTTGTCTATGCTGGTCATTAATGACATACAGTATTAAACCGTGGGCAGTTTTCTGAGCAATAATTTTTTGCCTAGCAATCTGCGGTATCAGAGAAATATGCAAATTGGGCAGATTTTCTTTCACCAGTAATTGCGGCTGTGCAATGCTAATATCAACAGGAGAGCTGGCTTGCTCCTGTCCTGCCCAGTAAATATTGGGATGACCGACGGCCGCCAATAAACCATCCATCGATAACTCATAAGATTCTTTCGCGTAATAGGCGTAATGACTGCTATCTTTTTCAATGAAGATGTGTGCGCACACTTTACGGTCTTGCTCAGACAGATAATCATAATCCGCCTGCTCATGGTAGAGTTTTTTCAATGCGACCGGGCGACCTTTCGTCCAATGACCATTTTTGCCCAAACGCTGCTCTTTAGGCATTAAAGAAACGTCATCTTGTTTCAGCTTAATACTCCATATCATCCGCAATTCTTGCGATGGCGACGCTGAAGAAGGGGGCTGAGTGCTTAATTGCGTCAGCGCTGTCAAGGCTCGCTCCCATACTGATACGATCGGCAATAAATCGATGATCTGAATAAACGGTGTTTCCGTATAGAATTTTGCAATCTGCTGGCAATCTTTATTGCTATAGCCCAGGCGTTGCAATAATGTTGAGCTGACTGCGGCATACCAAACAAAACCCAAGGCCTGCGCTTTTTGACAGTATTCCGCCAATTCTCCTAAAAAACTCTTCCTAGCGGGGTCAAGCATCCAGTCGGCCTCACCTACCCAATACAATATCAAGGCATTAAACAGGCGTTCGTAGGTATTATTACAACTCGCATATAAATATAGGCATTGTTCAGGTTTTAATTTAGCCTGATAGACATCAATGGCCTCCTTTAAGATAATATTTAAGCGATTAAATTCACTATCACCTACTTTCAATATCATGGGTAAATGCTGTTGTTTAAGGTACAACATACTTTCACCCGTTTTTGAGCGCAATAATGCCAGACTAAAAAAAACGCCGTGCAACCCGTAGAGTGTAATATTGCGCTTGCCGGTATCTTTCTTCATTTGCTTGAGTGCGGCATAAAATAAAGTGATGGCTTCATCATTACGGTTTTGCAAAAAACGCACCGTTGCCAAGAGCTTCAAACCCTCCCCCGAAACATCACCGTCCAACCAGAGTTCGGCATCCTGAAAATTACCTCGCCACAAGCGCTGTTCAATAACGGCATGGACAATTTCAGGAACCGCAGATTTACTTGCCCCAAAAAACTGTTCGAATAATTGATACGGTACTGAAATATCGCAAAATTGTCGGCAGTTAGTAGCAATCTGATATTTTAACGCACCATATTTAATCTGCTCTGGCAACGCCGCAAACCAATCCGCATCAAAATCTGTAAAAAATATTCTGTTGATGTGTTCAGCAAAATATGCAGGGAAAGTCGTATAAAGATCATCTGTGTTGGCAATAAATCCAAGCTCGTTACCTTGGTATAAAAACAACCGCATTTGTTTGGCAACGTGACTGGCGGCAACACGATGAGACGGATAATAATCATTGTGATCAATTAATAACTGTGCCAGTTTTTTAAACCAGGGTTCGGCAACGGCGCGGCGCATTAATGCCTCAGCTATATCAGCAGGGCAAATCCAGCCATCGCTGCTTACCTGAAGCAAATTTATCTTTTGTAATTTGATTTTTAGAAGATTGTCTACCAAACCTGATGTCGTTGGTTCAAAACTAGCTAATTTTATGATTAAGTTTCGTAAATTAGTTTGATCTATAGGCGCATAAACAACCGACAATACCATCAAAATTGCTTGTTCTTGCTTGGGAAGTTTATCAAAAGCAGTTAATAATTTAGTCTTCATTTATAACATGAGTTCCATGCGGGGTATCGTTCTGTAAACGGAAATATTTATCTAGGTTTTATATACAAGACATTAAATAACAATGCAATTTAATGATTTTAATTTTAGCTTTGTAGGGTGGATAAGCGATAGCGCCATCCACCGCTTGCAGTGTGTGGTGGATGCGCTATCGCTTATCCACCCTACCTTAACCAGGGTTTAGATATAAGATATTGAATAATAATCTAATATGCTTATCACCTCAGCCTATTGCCTGATACTTGCTCTTTAATAATAACGGTTAATTAGGGCGCTATGTTGAAAAAAACGATAACTTACAGTGTGTGCATAGCTTTGTAGGGTGGATAAGCAATAGCGCATCCACCGCTTGCAGTGTGTGGTGGATGCGCTATCGCTTATCCACCCTACCTTAACCAGGGTTTAGATATAAGATATTGAATAATAATGTAATATGCTTATCACCTCAGTCTGTTGCCTGATACTTGCTCTTTAATAATAACGGTTAATTAGGGCGGTATGTTGAAAAAAACGATAACTTACAGTGTGTGCATAGCTTTGTAGGGTGGATAAGCGATAGCGCATCCACCGCTTGCAGTGTGTGGTGGATGCGCTATCGCTTATCCACCCTACCTTAGCTTAACTGTCATTACGCCCTTCAACATAAATTAAGGCGTGCAGGCTCTGTCTAGTGCGATCTACACACTGTGTTTATCGGAGTCCAAGGGCTTTAGCCTTTGCTTAAAAAGGCTAAAGCCTTTTTACTCCTGCACAGCCATGATGAGCATAACTAGACTTAAGGCAATACAGATATTTTTTTTGCTGTGTTTGGTACACTAGCTATTAATTTAAGTGTTTTTTTTAACCCAAAAAACTTACTGGCTAGTGTTTTATGTTGAATCAATTTTTTCTAAACTCTGAGCATCTTGGTTACTTTGTCTATCAAAGCCATTACCGTACGTGGATTGTCATTGCGTCAATTATGGTTGCCATCTTTTCTTCTTTCTGTGCGTTTGAAATGATTGAACGTTTTGCGCATGTAACAAAACGTATTTTTTGGTTACCAGTTGGTGCAATAATTTTTGGGGTGGGCGTATGGTCAATGCACTTTATTGGTATGTTGGCATTTCATTTAAGCAGTCCCATTACTTATGACCCAATAATCACCACGGCATCAGTCATACCCGCTATTGTTGCTGCCAGCATACTTTTGCACACGATATCGAAAAAAAACACTTCTTTAAAAACCCTTATCTTTGCTGGTGCATTCATTGCCGTTGGGATCTGTGCGATGCACTTTATAGGCATGTCGGCAATACATGTTGATGGTATTTTACGTTACCACCCCGTATTATTTTTTCTTGCGCTTCTAATTGTCACGGTGTTGGCCATTACTTCCTTAGTCATACGTGTTTTTTTAACTAAAGTTGCCTTTACTCAACGCCCTTTTATCTGCTCATTAGTAAGTGGCACGGTAATGGGCTTAGCTATAGCAAGTATGCATTATGTGGCCATGACTGCGACAAGCTTTATTCATTTACATCCTCTTGGAACTGAAGTCATTATCAATACTGCTTCTCAGGATGTAATGGCCATCGGCATAGTCAGCATTGCGATTCTTTTACTATTGTGTGGGTTTTTATTTATTTATTTCAGTACGTTAACTGAAAATTTTCGTGCACGCATACAGGCAATTTTAGCCACGACTCAACAAGGCTTTATCATGATTGATGTCAATAACATGGTTATTGAGGCTAATGATGCAATGGGAAAATTGCTTAATTGTTCGGCAAAATCCTTGCTGGGGCGACATTATAGCGAGTTCATTATTTCTAATTTCTATCATCAAACACTCGATAACTGTCAGTGCGAAGTCATGTTAAAACGTATTGAAGGTGAGCCTTTAGCATGTTTGGTTACTGCCAATACCGTAAAAAATTCACAAGGTGAATTGCTGTACTCTTTTGCCTTATTTAGTGATATTTCAGCGCGTAAACTTGCAGAAAAACAATTATTGCGCTCAGAAGAAAAGTTTAGAACCTTGTACGATTACACCAGCCAAGCAGTGTTTTTATTCGCAGGGCATAAATTTATAGACTGCAATACGGCAACACTTGAGTTATTTGGCTGTAAAACCCAAGCAGAATTTTGCAGCCACTCTATTACGGCTTTATCACCCAATAAACAAGCGGATGGTATAGATACCCTCTTTAGTGCTGAGCAAACCTTAGATTTCACCATGGCACAAGGCAATCATCGTTTTGAATGGCTGTTTAAGCGCATTGATAATGGTCAGCATTTTTTAGCTGAGGTGGTGTTAACCGTGCTGGAGTTAGATGGTAAACCTGTGCTCTTAGGCGCAATGCATGACATTACGCTGCGCAAACAATATGAAAAAAACTTATTGCAATTAGCTGAAACACAAACGCAATTAGTGCAATCAGAAAAAATGGTCACTGTTGGCTATTTAGCCGCAGGCATGGCGCATGAAATCAACACACCGATTGCATTTATCCGTTCCAATTTAAATCAACTGCATACTTATGCCAAACAATTAGCTGAGTACGTCATTCTGTTACAACCCATAGCTTCTGAAGCCCTCCAAACAGGCGCTGAATTTTCTCAAACTAATGAAGATATTTCGTTTTTAACAACTGATATGTTTGATTTAATTGATGAATCAGTGCAAGGACTAGCGCATATTCATAAATTAGTCGAAAATTTATCTACCTTTTCAAGCGAAGGTAAACTTGCGTTACAGTGGGTGGATATTCATACATGCTTAGATGCAACACTCAGTTTACTGATGAATACCTTAAATAACTATCAGATAGATAAACATTATAGTGTCGATATGCCGTTAATTTACTGTTATTCAGCAACATTAAATCAGGTTTTTATGTGCTTATTTGTTAATGCAATGGATGCAATGGCCGCTAAAACAGACGCAACCAGCACCAATGAAATAAACTTGACGACACGTCTGTGTCCTTATAACACGGACGCCATTCAAATTATCATTGCAGATACGGGGATAGGCATTGCACCCGAACAATTAGGGCGCATTTTTGATCCCTTTTATACCACCAAACAGGTAGGACAAGGCATGGGCTTGGGTTTATTTATTGCGTGGAATACCATTAAAGCACACGGTGGAACCTTAGACGTTGCCAGCAAAATCAACCAAGGCACAGTAATTACACTCACCTTACCTATCATCGCACAAACCACTAACCAATAAGCGCTGACCAGCGTTAGCCCACCTTCAAGGAGGTGAAATGACACTTTTGACTTGGAATGCCCAGATGAAACTTGGGATTGCCGCCTTAGATGATCAACACAAACAACTGATTGATTTGTTAAATCAACTCCACATGGCTGTGCAATTAAATACGGACACCTTTGCCATTAAGCATGAGTTTGCTCGTTTAATGGATTTTATTGATCAACATACCGATTACGAAAAAAATTTATTACAAAACATAAATAATCACCTCGACGATGTCGATCAACACGCATTAAACAACTATTTTTTTACCCAAATAGCCTCAATACAAGCCTCTTTGCACAACGGGGAAGCGGTCATTACACCCGACATTGTTAGGTTTGTTGCGCACCGCATTTATCACCATATTCAACATGATAATAAGCATAAAACCAACATGCTCTTAAACAACCACGATGCTATTGAAAACATCACCCCCACTACCGTTACTTTATCAGCATCAGAGGAGCATTTAAATTCTGTACTGTACGAAACAGAAACACGTTTTAAAGAGCTGGCTGAAAATATTTCTGCGTTAATATGGATAACCAATAAAGATCATCTGCCGATATTTTGTAATCAGTTTTGGTACCAATGTTTTCAGTTGACACCCAATGAAATTACGCGGGAAAACTGGCTTCATAAAATCCATCCAGACGATCGTGTACTGGTGTTGCAAACCTATTTACAAGCGTCCCAAAATAAAACTAAATTAATCCTAGAATACCGCTTACTTGATGAAGAACATCACGAACGCTGGATTGTTGAGACTACAATGCCTCGATTAACCATTACTGGGGAGTTTCTTGGCTTGATGGGCTGTGGCATAGATATCACCCTTCAAAAACACGCGCAACAACAACTTCAGCACACCAATAAGCAATTAAAACAGGCCATCGCCCGCCAAAAACATGTCTTACAAGCAACCTTAACGCGCTTGGAAAACAACGAAGAAGCGCAATTACAGCTGGATCATCAATTAAAAGAAGCACAAAATTTATTACTACAAGCAGGAAAAATGGCGTCCATTGGACAATTAGTGGCGGGCGTTGCACATGAAATTAATAATCCACTGGGTTACATTCATTCAAACTTAGCCAGCTTAAAAGAATACATTGAAAGCATGACACCGTTATTCGCCTTGGTTGACACCCTGCTGCTGGCATTGCCTAGCAATCATCCCGCTGTTAACGCTTATCAGCAGTTTGCTAAACAAATTAATTTAACGTATATCCGCGAAGATGTGGAAGACTTGGTGCGTGAATCCATTGAAGGGGCTATTCGGACAAAAAAAATTGTCCAAGATTTACGCGATTTTTCTCATTTTGAACAACCCGAATGGGCATTGTTTGATATTGAAGCAGGCTTAGATGCCACCTTAAATATTGCCAATAATGAATTAAAATATAAAGCTGACATTTTTAAACATTACGCCGGCTTAGAGCCCTTACTATGCTTAGGTTCGCAATTAAATCAGGTGTTTTTAAATTTGCTTATCAATGCCGCACAAGCTATCGAAGACAAAGGGGAAATTCATCTTCGTACTGGACGTTTACTAGATGATTGGGTGTGGATTGAAATTAAAGATACTGGTATCGGTATTCCTGAAGAGATTCAAAAGAAGATTTTTGAACCTTTTTTTACGACTAAACCCATCGGTAAAGGAACTGGCTTAGGCTTATCGCTGTCAATGCACATCGTACAGCTGCATCAGGGCAAAATTGAAGTAACCTCTACACCCAATAAAGGCACCCGATTTCGTGTGTATTTACCCATCAACACAACACCGTTAACACGCTAAAACACTCAGTGCCTAGCGTGGGCGTGGGCTGTTCAACAAGCGCTCAGCTCAGCACGAACGGATAAGTCGATGAGTTAAAATACTACCGTTCGTGCTGAGCTTAAGCTGTTCGTGGTGAGCTTGTCGAACCATGATCGGCTTAACCAGCTACCCTTCGACAAGCTCAGGGCGAACGGTCAAGCCTAGCTTGTGTCCCGTCTTAAGTTGGTCGCCCAATTTTTAGAGACCCCCCTAAATATCTATTTTTAACACATCAACACTGTTCCACACATCTTCAATAAATTCATTATTCATTGCTGGCATACCCTGTTTAATCCATTCGACTATGCGCTTTGCTACATTCGGATACGTCACATGAGTGGCATGTTTTTCTTGTAACCAATGCTCGATTACTGAGCTATCTAATTCAGACATGGTATGACCATAGCCTAATTCTTTTAAGGCCACGGCATTGGAAAGTTGTTCCATTTGCGAATGCAAAGGTTTGGCTAAAATTTTCTTACCCAACTGCAAGGCTTCGCTCGCTAACTCAAAGCCGGCATTACTGATAATGCCTACGCTATCAAATAAATCATTTTGAAAACCCACGCGCGACAGTGGGTTACAAACAATATGTGAATGCGTTGATGCAATGACTTCAGGGCTATAAATATGAAAGTTATACGCAGGGAAATCGACTAATTTATTGATTACTTCCTGCTGATCTTCAAAGGGTAAATACACGACAATTTTATTTTTTATATTGCGTGTTGAGGACTCTGGGGTTTCAATAATGGGGGGTAAAACAGGCTGTCCAAAATGATGCCAATGCAAGCCAACACTAATATCAGCAGGTGCAAATAATTTCATTACTTGATTTGCCATTGGATCAGAACCAGCGCGTGGGATTTCATGATGAAATGCGTACTGATGACCAATACCTAACACAGGTTTTCTTTTTAATTTTGCTGACCACGCAGTGACGGGCTCAAAATCTGTAATCACTAAATCGTAACCACTTAAATCTAATTGCGTAATATCTTTTAAAAAGGTAAGGCCTTTAATGTCACGCAAGGTTTTTAAATAACTTAACTGTCCCTTATCGGTATTAAACGTTAACCCTGTTCGTAACTGATAGTCATTAAAAACATCCATATCAAAATAACGATCCGCCTGTCGTCCAGTAAACTGAAACGTGACCTTAGCTCCAGCGGTATAGAGTTCCTTCGCCATCACTCGGGCACGGGTAATATGTCCATTACCTGTGCCCTGAACGCCATAAAAAATTTTCATTATAAAACGTGCCCTAAACTGAATAATGCTGTGCTTACACCTAAAATAACACCCACCAAAGTATCTGTTGGAAAATGCACGCCTAATACAACGCGCGAAAAACCAATCATTGCTGCCCAACAATACAAGGGAATTAAAAATTCTGGAAAATAATACCCTAAAATCGTTGCCATCATGAAAGCGGCTGAAGTATGTCCTGATGGAAAACTAAATTGATCTGAAGGCTTAATCACACTACGAAAATTTTGTAATGCCGCTTCGGGACGATTACGCTTGAAACCATTTTTCATGACGAAATAAATGGGTCTTTCTAAAATGAACGCAAATAAAATAACGTGTAAAAATGGGCTTTGATAGCCTTCCGTCGCAAACAATAACGCAATAATTAAAGTATAAAGCTGACCGTCACCTGTTTTTGATAAAACGCGACAAAACTGACTTAAGGTGCCATGTATTTTGGCATTAATTAACCAAGTAAACATAAAAACATCATATTTATGAATTGAAAATAGTAATAATTTCATAACTTTATCCTCTCAAAAGTGCTACAAACCATAATAATGGTGATAGTTAAATGGAAGCGTTAACTTCCAATAGTGCTTGTTATTGTTATTCTTCTAAGACTTAAGATTAAGACCATACTATGACAATTAAATTAATTTTTGTTTACTATTTAATGACAAAATGATCTAAAAATGCAACGAAAGCGACCTCATATTCTCTTAAACATGAAGCTTTTCATGAGATTATATTTTTATTTTGGACGTAAAATAAGATAAATTTTTTTGATATAGAAATAAAAAAACACTCTCTACATAACGCGGGGCAAAGCAACTGAACAGGTTTTGCTAGCTAGCAGAACCTGTTCATAAGGCTTCTTTACATTGCGTGAGCAACCTCAGCATGTTCTTCCATGCGCTTATCTAATAGCGTCAAACTATCTTCAAGCCAATGAATAAGTTCTATCTTACCTGTTTCATCTTCAACTAAGGCAGTACAGCTTTCAACCCAATCGCCGGTATTACAATACAACTTACCAAATTCTAATTCGGTGATTTCAGCATGATGAATATGACCACAAATAATGCCATCCACCTGTCTTTTTTGTGCTTCTAAACTCATGATGTGCTGATAATTATCCATGTAGCTGATAATATTTTTAACTTTATGCTTTAAAAAAGCAGACAGCGACCAGTAACCATAGCCCATTTTAGTTCTAGCAATATTAAACCAACGATTAATAATTAATAGCACTTCGTAGGCTTCGCCACCGATGTAAGCAAGGTTTTTATTATGTGCCACGATGCTATCAAAGCCATCGCCATGAACAATTAAGAAAGACCGTCCATCTTTGGTTTCATGAATGGCATCCATTTGGATTTCAACACCATTGAAATGCATGCCGACATGTTTTCTAAATAGTTCGTCATGATTGCCAGGAATATAAATAACGCGAGTACCATTTTTAGCCTTATTTAATACGCGTTGTACTATATCACTGTGCAACGTGGGCCAATAAAAACCGGTTTTAAATTTCCATAAATCGATAATATCGCCAACTAAATATAAGGTCTCACATTCAACATTATCAAGAAAATCTCTTAATTCTTCTGCTTTACAGCCACGTGTACCCAAATGAGTATCTGAAAGCCATATAGTTCGAAAGTGTAATGCCATGTTAATAGGTCCAAAAAAGTTAAGTTGATTAATTTCTTAACAAAATACCAATTTATTATGACAAAACGGTAAATTTTAAATGAAGTTTACATGAACAAAACATGACATTAAATTTTTCGTAGCAGATAATCTAAGCAAAATATTGGCAAGATTCGCTTTAAAATAGCGAATAAATAGGTAGGAAACGTGACGAAATAACGGCACTTGGGGTGTGACGATTCAACTGCATGGATTACTTTTTCAACGACGGCTTGTGCAGGCAAGGTAAACGGTGCAGCGGGGCCTTCTTTTTTTAAACGCGCAATCATTTTTAAATACGTTTCACGATGTACGCTGTGCTCTGTGTTGATATTTTTCTCGTACAAGGCAAGGGCATTTTTTCTGAAATCACTTAAAATGGGGCCAGGTTCAATTAACGAGATAACAATACCTGTGCCATACAACTCCAAGCGCAGCGTATCTGCCAAGCCTTCCAAAGCAAATTTTGTGGCGTTATAAGCGCCTCGGTAAGTCATTGCCACAAACCCCAAAATTGAACTGGTGTAAATAATTCGTCCCTGACCTTGCTTACGCATCAGTGGAATCACTAAATTAGTTAACTCATGCGTACCAAACAGATTGGTTTCAAATTGCGCGCGCAAGACCTCACGGGTTAAATCTTCCACCGCACCTGGCTGACCAAAGGCGGCATTGTTAAATAACACATCTATTTTACCGTCTGTTAGCTGCACGATTTTTTCAACAGCGGAACAAATACTGTGGCTATCCGCTAAATCCAACTGAAACGCACTGAAACCTTCTTGCTGTAAACGCTGCACAGCTTCTGATTTACGCGCCGTGGCAATAACAACATGACCACGGTTTTTTAAAGCATGTGCAGTTTCATAGCCAATACCTGTTGAACACCCCGTAATTAAAATAATTTTTTTATGCTGAGTCATGAGTATCGCTAATGGCTTTAAACGTCACGTTAAAATTCGTCCCCACGCCTACAGTTGATCGACAAACAATGCTGCCACCTATATTTTTAATAATACTACTGACCATTGCCAAGCCTAATCCTGAGCCCTCACCAGGCGCTTTAGTGGTAAAAAAGGGTTCAAATACATGCGGTAAAACGTCTTCAGGTATGCCGCAGCCATTATCTTCTATTGCTAAAATAATATGCTCGGCCTGTTTGCTTAATTTGATGGTAATCGTGGCATATTCGATATTTTTTAGTGCATGGGCAGCATTCATGCATAAATTAACAATCACTTGTTGTAACTCTGTTTCGTCGCCCAAAACGTCATAAGGCTCAGTGCTATGTTCTGCACTTATTACAAAATTAATTTTTCCTAAACTGGCTTTTAGTAAGCCATGAATTGAATCAATTAAAGTAAGCAAACTAATAGGTGCTAATACGCCACTACTCTCTTGCCCCAAATTGCCTAATTTTCTAATGACATCACTGCCACGCTCGGTTGCGCCAATAATCGCCTGAATGTTTCTGCTCATTGGATCGGCTGAATCAATTTTTAACGAAAGTAACTCAGCATGACCAAAAATAGCGGCTAAAATATTATTAAAATCATGCGTTATGCCGGCGGCTAATTGCCCTAATCCTGCCATTAAATTGGCATGTGCCATTTGCTTTTGCAGTGTTTCTCGCTGTTTAATGGCTGATAATTCACTAATATCTTTAACGGTAATAACACGACCAATACTCTCGCCTACACGATTATTTAACACAGATTCGGAGCACACTAAGGTGCGCGCAACGCCATCACAGCGCATATATTTTATTGATTCAGCTGTGCACGCCGTCGCCCCAAACACGTCAACAAAAGCTTTACCAATAACTTCGGCAGCAGCAAGCAAGGTGATTGAACCTAGCATGGGATTGACCTTTACAATACGTCCAAGAACATCGGTAACCACTAAGCCATCTTGCATAACTAAATATAATTGCTCAATAAATAAACGTTCTTGTTCAAGTATCTTCTGTTGCTCGGCAAGCTGAGTAATATCTTTAAAAATCATCATGATGCGTTCAGATTTTGCACCTTTTAATGGCTCTGATACCGACACCAAAACAATGCGCTCTCGAGATAACACATTTTTAAGTAAATGTTCTTGCGCACTTTTTTGACCCTCGCTGTTTAAGCTAAGAAAATACTCACCAAACACGGTATTCGCCACCACAGACCAAGGCAAACAGGCTTTATTACGTAATAAAACCAAGGTCATTTTGCCCGCAGGTAATATTACAGGTATTAAATTAACAGAAATTGGCAGTTCGATGCTCTCTGCACAGCGAAGAAAAACTATTCGTCCTTCTGCCATTCGCTTTGTTTCGCTATCGTCAATAAACGCCTGCATTGTATGCTGATGCTGCTCATGAAAACGTTCAGGAATAAGTGTATTAACGCTTTTGCCTGTTAAGGCATCGTGCGAAAAACCACTTATTTTTGAAACTATGTCGTTAACATGAACCATTACGCCTAAATCATTGACGACTAAAATCGCAATAGGTGCGGCCATTAATACTGTTAATGCTTTACTGGGATTAGCAGCGATCAAAGGCTGTAAATTTTGCTCAAACACACCTAACCAATAGCCTTCACTTTGTTGACAATGTGCTTCGGACTCAGTCAAGGAAACGGTATTAAGAAGATGCAAATGTGCCTCTCCCCCATCATCCCTAAAAAAAGTCCAAAAAGCGCTGTCATTACGCGGCATGACTAAGCATTGATCGGATTCAAGGATATAAATAAAAACACGATCTCGATAAAAACTTGAGTAGGCTATCTCAATAGTACGTTCCACACCATCAGCACACACATACGTAACATTTGTTTTGATGGCCTGAATGGTCGCATCTGTTTCTAAGTCAACCTGACCTTCCTTAAAATACGCATGAATGCTACTAGGCAATATTGCCCCTAAAGTTACCCCCAATAATTGCTTCGCTTTAGTATTGCAATAGGTAATACTAAATTTGCTATCAACACTGAGTATTGCCATGGGTGCATCAGTGAGTAAATGCACTAAGTGATCAGGGGCGTTATCCACTAGCCAGCGGGTGCGACGATGAATAGCTAAAAAAGCGTCGTGAATTTTGGTTTGTAAATCTTCATTTGTTATGGGCAATATAGGTTTTTGCGCAAACGCTTCAGTAATTGATTTATCAAAATAGCCAGTGACTTCATCACTATATTGCTGACTGTCAAATAATTGCTGAACTGGCAAACCTACTAAATCAATTACTTTTACGCCAGTAAATTCAAGCAATGCTGCATTGACGCGCTCAATGCGTCGTTCGGCATTTAAAATAGCCACGCCATCGGTGATGGAAGACAGTACGACATCTAATTGTTCATCAACTAAGGTTAAGCGCGCTAATTGCTCTGATTGCCTGATTTTTTCGCGCCGATATAATTCTAAATCAATAAATACTTTAATTTTGGCACGCAACACCTTTGAACTAAATGGCTTAATGATAAAGTCTACCGCACCATTGCCATCGCCATAGCCTTGATAAATATGATCCAAATCGGTTAATACTGCGGTCAAGAAAATAATAGGGACATGGCTGGTTTGAGGACGCTTACGAATTAATGCCATTAATTCAAAGCCGTTCATCACGGGCATTTGCACATCAAGTAAAATCAAAGCTGGTGGGTATTGTTCATTTAATAACAGTTCTAAAGCCGCAGCACCAGATTCTGCAACCAAAAAATCCACATCAATATCACTTAGGATTTCTTGTAAAGCGACCAAATTGGCGCGAATATCATCAACAATTAAAATTTTTAAACGCTCATTCATATTTATTTAATTAAAAATTACTATTCCAAACTTAATTGGATGATTAACGTGCATTATAGACATTTAGTTTTGTAGTCAAACACTGGAAAATTGTTTTAATTATAAAGTAAAACCCTTATTTATTTTAAGCGCATTACACTATTTCCAGCAATGCTCATTATAGTTGAACGCTATGGCACAGTGCCTTAGTCACTATAAAGCAGGAGTAAACAGGTTTTAGCTTTTTTAACCCATAGCTAAAGCAATTGGACTCCATATTTTTCATGATAGTCATCATGAGAAGTGCTGCTCTTTCATTGACTCACACGCTTAACATATTGCTTTTGCTGAGGCTAATTTCACGACAGCCTCAGCCTTGACTTTTAAGCTGGTGGCCAAGCGTATTAAAGGCAGAATACGATCTACAGTAGTGCTTTCAATCGCCGCCAAGGGCATCGTGGCAACTTCTGCTTCGTTAGGGTCTTGCACCATCACATAGGCTCCCGCCAATTTTAAATTTGCCAAGCCTTCTGCGCCATCATTATTGGCTCCCGTTAGCACAATGCCAATGGCATTATTTGCGCACACTGCGGCAATCGAGGAAAACATAATATTAATGGAGGGTCGGGCGTAATTTTCTTGTGGCTCTGAGGATAAACCTATTGTCCAATCATCATTTAATAGCAGATGATAATCAGCTGGCGCTAAATAAACACATCCAGGCCGCAGTTGCTCGCCTGACGCCGCCTCTGTTACCGTTAGCTCGGTAATGAGTTGCAATATATTCGCCAAGCCATTATCTGAGGCGGCAGAACAATGTTGGGTAATCATAATCGGCAATGGAAAGCGGCTAGATAGGCGTGACAACAATGTTTTTAATGCCTGTAAGCCGCCCCAAGAACAGCCAATAGCCACCACGCCTAAACAGGGCTTAGGCTTAGCTATCTCTACCAACGCTAACTTAGGGGCATTAAAATCATTGGCAATAACCGTATCTCCTGCACAGCGCTGAAAAATACGTTCTTTACGTTGAAGAGGAGTGTAAAACGACGCTACAGTGGTGAAGTCTATGCTTTCTTTTTGCCCCAAACACAAACAGCCACCCAACGCTAAACTTGCCGTAAATAATTCCAATACTCTATTTTGCAAAGGTTGAGCAAAATAAATCAACGCATTTCGACATAAAATCAAATTCATCTTACCAAACACGCGGTCAACGGTTAAATTATGATTTGACCACACCACCTGCTCACGCAAAAAGCTATGCATTTGCACCACATCATCTTGTACAAAATAATACTCTGCCAAGGAACTTTTGCCGCCCGCGCTGTGATAATCACGCGTTGCTTTTTGTATTGATTTAATTGAATAAATACCCGCAGCAGCTTTGTATAAAGCGAGATCATTAAAGTCAGTGGCGTAAATAGTTGCCCGATCTAATAACTTTGCTTCCGCAAGTAAAATCATCATCGAATACACCTCTTCGCCCGTCGCACAGGCGGCATGCCAAATTTTAAAATAAGGCCAGGTGCGCAATAATGGGAAAACCTCGGTGCGTAAAGCATTCCACACCGATGGATTGCGAAACATTTCCGTAACAGTAATTGAAAAATCCCCCACCATGTCTTGAAAAAATGCAGGCTCATGCAAAACCCTAGGAATTAATTCACTCACATGAGTTATGCGATGTCGAATCATCACGTTATGTATTCGACGCTTGATAGAAGCGCGTGCATAGCCACGAAAATCATACCCCCAGCGATGCTCAATGGCCTCCAATAAGAGACTTACCTCAAAATCGGAAATTGTCAATGTGTTCATAAGTACGCGTTAAGTTGGTAACTAATTAAAATGGCTAAGCCCCGTAATGGCTGTGCTAAAAACGCATGCCTGGCAGCCACTCCACATTATTTTTTGAATAATCGTAGGGTGGATAAGCGGTAGCGCATCCACCACACACTGCAAACGGTGGATGCGCTAACCGCTTATCCACCCTACATACTAATTAAAATGGCTAAGCCCCGTAATGGCTGTGCTAAAAATTCATGCCTGGCAGCCACTCCACATTATTTTTTGAATAATCGTAGGGTGGATAAGCGGTAGCGCATCCACCACACTGCAAACGGTGGATGCGCTAACCGCTTAGCCACCCTACATACTAATTAAAGTGGCTAAGCCCCGTAATGGCTGTGCTAAAAATTCATGCCTGGCAGCCACTCCACATTATTTTTTGAATAATCGTAGGGTGGATAAGCGGTAGCGCATCCACCACACTGCAAACGGTGGATG
>Ga0247842_10000844_pt1 | contig 57841 bp, 41 predicted proteins | sample LaCruzMarch2015__3_FD_192411 | JGI IMG/M metagenome (GOLD analysis project Ga0247842, IMG submission 192411) | Freshwater microbial communities from meromictic Lake La Cruz, Castile-La Mancha, Spain - LaCruzMarch2015_19m | ecosystem: Environmental > Aquatic > Freshwater > Lake | place: Spain... | reverse complement strand
TTGCCAATCGAGAAGAGGAGGGAATTCTCCTTGTGCCGAAAGCGGGTGAAAATCTCTATCGTCTTGAAGATGAACATTCTTCTTAACAAAAAGGTGTCGTCCCTCTACTTTCAAAGGCATTCATGAGCACAAAGATGGAGATTAAAACCGACGGAGCTCTGGATTTCCTTTCTCTGGGAGCACTCGTCCATCGCTTAGATCCCGGGATCATTCCTTTCCGAAAGGCGACGGAGTGCAAGATTCACGTCAGCGGGGGAGAATTTAATGTGGCGGCCAACTTGGCCGACTGTTTTGGAATGCGGACGGCAGTGGCATCGGCGATGGTGGAGTATCCGATCGGTGAGCTGATTGCTGAGCGCGTGCGAGCGATGGGGGTGCGACCTTTCTACAAAAAGTTTAAGCATGACGGAGTGAACGGTCCGAATATGGCGGCTGTTTATAGTGATCAGGGGCATGGAGTGCGGGCGCCTGTGGTGTTCTATAATCGGTGCAACGAGGCGGCGGCCCTACTGAAGCCGGGTGATTTCGATTGGAAAAAGATTTTTGGGGAGGGAGTCCGCTGGTTTCACAGTGGGGGTATTTTCTCGGCCCTTTCCCAAACCACCCCAGAGCTGATTATTGAAGCGATGCAGGCGGCCAAAGCGGCAGGAGCAACGACATCCTTCGATCTCAACTATCGGGCCAAGTTGTGGAACATTCAGGGTGGGCATGAGCGGGCGGTGGCAATTCTTGATAAGATCGTAAAGAACGTCGATGTGCTGGTGGGCAATGAGGAGGATTTGCAGATGGGCCTAGGTATTCCTGGTCCGGATGTTCACTCGAAATCGAAATTAGATCCTTCGGCCTTCCTCAGCATGATGAAGAACGTCACCAAGAAGCATCCGCATGTGCAGGCGGTGGCCACGACCTTGCGGGAGGTGCATAGCACGAATCATCACAGCTGGAGTGCGGTGGCTTGGGTCAATGGGGAGACCCACCAGGCGCCGACTTGTGAATTGCAGGTGATCGATCGAGTGGGAGGTGGCGACGGTTTTGCGGGTGGATTTATCTACGGCTTGCTCTCTGGGGCAGGTGCGGATGAGGCGGTGAAGCTGGGCTGGGCGCACGGAGCGCTGCTCACGACCTTCCCTGGGGACACCACCATGGCGACGGGGGATCAGGTAAAGGCTTTTGCACAGGGCGGATCGGCCCGAATTCAGAGATAATTTATGGCAAACGAACCCCAAGGTGATATCGCCCTTATCGGGCTGGCCGTCATGGGCCAAAACATTATTCTAAACATGAATGACCACGGGTACACCGTGGTGGCTTTTAATCGCACTGTCTCCAAGGTGGACGATTTCCTGAAGAATCAGGCCAAAGGCACGAAAGTGTTGGGAGCCCACTCGATTCAGGAGATGGTCTCAATGTTGAAGAGGCCGCGGAGGGTGATGCTTTTGGTGAAGGCGGGCAAACCGGTGGATGATTTTATTCAAGAGGTGATGCCATTCTTGGAAAAAGGGGACATTATTATCGACGGCGGTAACTCGCTTTTTGAGGATACCAATCGTCGGCAAAAAGAGGTTGAGGCGAAAGGGCTGCTTTATATCGGCACGGGAGTATCGGGTGGAGAAGAGGGTGCGCGTCACGGGCCGAGCATCATGCCAGGGGGCTCGCCAGCCGCTTGGCCCTTTGTGAAAAAGATTATGCAGGATATTTCTGCGAAGGTGGATGGAGGGGTGCCCTGTTGTGATTGGGTCGGGGAGCAAGGGGCGGGTCACTACGTCAAGATGGTTCACAACGGCATCGAATACGGGGACATGCAGCTGATCTGCGAGGCGTACAATCTGATGAAGAATGGTTTGGGGATGACTCCTGATGAGATGCACAATGTTTTTGCGGAATGGAATAAGGGGGAGTTGGACAGTTATCTGATTGAGATCTCAAGGGATATTCTGGCGAAGAAAGATGCCGATGGCTCTCCGCTGGTGGATAAGATTCTGGATACAGCGGGGCAGAAGGGGACGGGCAAGTGGACGGTGATCAATTCGCAGGATTTGGGAATTCCGATCACCTTGATGGCGGAAGCGGTCTATGCGCGTTGTGTTTCCGCCTTGAAGGATGAGAGGGTGGCGGCGGCGAAGAAGTTGAAGGGACCGAAGCCTTTACTTCCAGCAGCGAAAGATCCTGAGAAAAAGAAAGCGTTCATTGGGGAGATTCGGGATGCCTTGTATGCCTCGAAGATCGTCAGCTATGCGCAGGGGTACATGCTGATGAGGGCCGCGGCGAAGGAGTATAAGTGGAACCTGAATTACGGTGGCATAGCCTTGATGTGGCGTGGCGGGTGCATTATTCGTTCGCGCTTCCTAGGAAAAATCAAAGAGGCGTACGACAAGAATCCGAAATTGAACAACCTGCTCCTGGACGACTACTTCCGTGGCGAGGTAAAGAAGTCGCAGAAGGGTTGGCGGACAGTGGTGGCGGCAGCGGCCAAGCGTGGGATTCCGGTTCCTGCGTTCAGCACGGCCTTGGCTTTTTTTGATAGCTACCGCAGTGCGGTCCTGCCTGCCAACCTTCTTCAGGCCCAGCGGGATTATTTCGGGGCTCACACTTATGAGAGAGTGGATAAGCCTCGGGGCGAGTTCTTTCATACGAACTGGACGGGACACGGCGGGACAACTGCTTCTTCCACCTACAACGTTTAGTTAATTCGGTCGGAGAGCGGGCTTGCAGAGCAGGCCATCTGCACGAAGATAAGATTATTGCCGGCTTAGCTCAGGGGTAGAGTAAGTGTTTTCCGTAAATTGGGCGTTCGAGAAGATATTTTTCCCGTTTAAATTCGAAAAAGCTTTTTTTATGGACTGTTGTTCAGAGCTAATTGACCAGTATCCGCTGGTGGCTTCAACACGAACGGTTGTTTCAGCACTAAGAATATATGGAGAAAGCCCCAGGAATAAAAATAAGTAAAGTGATAAGTAATTTTTTCTGATGTTCATTTTTTTGATTATCCATTCTTTATGTTCAGAATTTTTTACGGTTTCTATTCAACCAGATGATGGTCATGAACTAGGATCGCTTGTTGTTTGAGATTAAGATCATAAGTTGGGTACGCAACCTGCATTCCACAACCCCAAAAGCAAGTGGATTTTGGTATCAGCCCCTCCGAGACCGTGCTTACGCTTGGATGACTCACGCTAACCCTCCTTCGCTCGGTCTCGGTCAACCTCGCTGAGCTTCGGAGGGCGCAAAAGCAATTTCCGATCAGCTCAACTCCACCGCCATCCCCGAGCCGAAGGTCGCCGCGCTGGTGGGTGGTCCCGGCACACTCCTATCCAATGTGCCCGCCAACGGGTCGCGGCGGTTCCATGGTTTAGGGAAGTGGGGGACTGTTGATCATTGACTGGTTGATAAATGTTCCACAACGTCCATAAACAATTGACACTTCCATAAACCCGATGAATCCAGTGATCAACCTCATCGATCGAAAAAACGGCTTCACCCTTGTGGAGCTTCTCACCGTCATTTCCATTATTCTCATACTCGCGGCCTTGGTCGTTCCCGCGGTCAACCGGATGAGGGATGGCGCCGCCACCGCCGGCTGCGCGTCGAACATGCGCCAGTGCATGGCCATGTCCCTGCTGTTCGCGGCGGAACAAAACGGTCGGCTACCGAAGCTCTATGTCGGCAACAACCTGCTGCCTGGCGAAGTCGGCAAAACCCCACTCCCGATTGGTGAAAAAATCGTCAACAATGGCGCAGTAAGTTGGTGGCCGGATCTTATCACCACCTACGGCGAGGGCGCTTCCATGATCTCCTGTCCGAAGCTGAAGAAGAATGCGACGAATGGTCCAGGCGGAGGATCCAGCACGCGCGTCCCGCTCGGAATCGGGATCAACTACGTTAGAATGGCCCCCCTCGCAGCCTACGACTGGGTGCGCCTCGCCCAGGTTCCGGATCTGAGCCGCGTCGTATGGTTCACCGATGCGGACGGACTCGCAGCTGGAGATTGGAAGGACCGCAAGGACCAGCCAGGCTGCGGCTCATGTTATTTCGTAGGCCATCAAACCAACAGTCCAATGGTTATGCCCCGTCATGGAGGAAAGATCAATGTCGGCTTCGCGGATGGCCATGTCTCTCTCGTGAGTCCTACCGCAATCAACTGGGGTGCCAACGGCACGGATCAAGGCAAATACATCGGCTACACCAGTTTCTAATAACCAAAACTTCTTGCCTCAAGTCCCAACCCCCTTTTACCCTCGTCGGACCAGATCCCCATATTATGGATGGACATCAGAAAAAAATCCCTAGCGATCCTTCAATCTAAAAAAATAAATGGAACCAAAACGACTCATTTTCACCCTTTTTGTATGCCTTAGCCTTCCTATCCAGGCGCAAGAGGCGACCCCAAAATATAGCATTGATGTAACCGGAGCTGGTTTAAAGCCCATTCCGGCACTGCCCAATTGGGGTGGAACCAATGCAGCAGGCGATAAGGTGACGGCAAGCAATTACAACATAGAGTTGAACGGAAAACCTTTGGCAATCATCATGGGTGAATTCCACTTTCAACGTTATCCTCAATCGGAATGGGAAGATGCCATCATTGAAATAAAAGCAGGTGGAATCAATACCATCTCAACCTATCTGTTTTGGAATATGATGGAACCATTTCCCAATCAATTTAATTTTGAAGGGAGAAATGATTTTAGGGCTTTTATAGAATTGTGTAAAAAGCACAATATGAGGTTGATCCCACGGATCGGCCCATTTGTGAATGCCGAGGTTATGCTGGGAGGCTTGCCACCCTGGTTGTTCGGCATGCCCTATGCCGAAAGAAGTAATGACCCTGAATATCTGGCTGTGGTCAAACGGTTCTATGGAAAACTCGCAGAACAGATGAAAGGTTTATACTGGCAGGAGGGTGGTCCCATTTTCTATGTCCAGCTTGAAAATGAACTTACGCAAGCTCCAAACGGTTGGCAAAATTTTTACCGAAATGGGGTGAGTAACGAGTACAGAGGTCCGGAAGGCACAGAGTGGACCAAGCACTACCTGGAGTTGCGCAAGATAGCGCAAAGTGTAGGTATTTGTCCCTTGTATTTTGTTGCCACCGCCTGGGGTATCCATGGGGAATTCCCGGAAGGTTTTTTACCCATGTATGGTGGCTATATGTATTTAGGCCCTCCCGAACCTAATAAAAATCATCCGCTCACTGTTTTTCAAAGAAAGCAAGCACAACAAGGTAAAGTACCGGTTGGTTTTTGCGAATTGGGTGCCGCCGGTACCCCCGCGCGTATTAATTACCACATTACACCGCCCCCTTTCAGTGCGCCGACAACTGCGATGACTGCATTTGGCGCAATCGAGACCTTGACCCTTGGCTATTATATGTACCATGGTGGTAACAATCCAGTCATCCCAAGATATGGATTTACTCATAGTGGAGATGGCTTTCCTTATATTTCGTATGATTACCGTGCCCCGGTCAGTGAATTTGGCGAAACGCGACCTGCTTATTTCTTATTACGACCCCTGCATCAGTTTGTCGCCAATTATGCCGATGTCCTAGGAAATGGGGAGTGCAAAGAGCCCAAGGTAAAAGAAAAAAATCCAAACGATCCTCGTTTGCGGATCATGGCTCGATCCATTGACAATCGTGGATTTTTATTCGGGTCGTATTATGGAAACATGTTGCCATTTCCCGATAACAAAGTGCAGGTAGAAATCATGACTGGCAATGGGCCGATCTTGATGCCCCGAACGGGTACATTTGGAATAAAAAATGGTAATAATTTTGCTTTTCCATTCAATCTTGCCTTGGATAACCAAACCACTTTAATTTCGGCAACGGCCCAACCTACTTCAATCGTCAAAGCTGAAAATGTGTCTACACGGTTTTTTGTCGCATTGAATGATCAGCCGGCAGAATTTGTCTTTTCGACCCAAAATGTAAAATCCATTAGCATGGATAACAGTAACGTAAAACCAGAGAACGATGTGATTGTCTGTCACTTACTGCCAGATAGGAGCAAGGTAATTCGCATCACCAATCAAAAGGGGGAGATTTCTCAAATGGTATTACTCTCCGAAAACGATGCGCAACATTCGCTGGAAGCAAATTTTGGTGGTCAAAAGTATCTCTTGATCTCTAACGAGGATATCGTCACTACGGCAACAACCATTGAACTTTCCAAATGCTCTAAAAATGAAATGACTTTTTGGTCGTTCCCCAAGCTAAAAAATGCTCAAAGGAATAAGGCTGCCTTAGAACCAGTCCAAACCAACTTTTTTACCGAGTACCAGGTTTCGGCCCCGGCAAAAACAGTGGAACCGGTTATCAAAACTATGAGTGACTTTAAAAGTCTGATTCGCCTTCCCGAAAATGCCTTTGATGAGGTGAACGATATCTACATGACCCTCGATTTCGATGGCGTCATCTGTCGGATTTTCGATATTGAAAAAGGGGAATTGATTGCCGATGAGTTCGGCAGTCCTTGGCGAGTGGGCTTACGTCGTTACAAAAGCCCGATCACCAACCAAGGTTTGTTGATTCGGGTGTCGAAAAACGGGGATAGAAAAGGGCAACCAAAATTATCAGCCGATGGCATGACCATGATTGTCGATAAGGAGGCTGAAGAAATTGTGAAATTGAAAAGGATCAACTTTGAGCCTGAATATAAGGTGGTTCTGACGGTGAAGTAAGGTTCTGTTTCATTGACGCTTGATTCAAAAAAAAATAAGGACGAAGTCACCCAGGAGATTGTCTGATCATTCACAACCTGAATAAAGCCATCGTTTCCCCGCCCTCCGTCCCGATCCCTTGGCTCTTTCAGGGGCCTCCCTGCAAAAGAAATTTCCGATCAGCTTTACTAAAACAAAAATAGTCTTATGGTAACAGCATTCATGGACAAAACCGTTGGTTTGAAATACAGGAATAGGGCTGCGCTTCTCGGTCTTTATGCTTTGAGCATGATCGGTTCAGACGTCATGGCCGACAACCCCATCATTCCCAATCAGGGGGAAATGAAGAAGCATGGTCTGGTAGGGCTTCGCCCCTTGTGTCGTGATGAAAATGACTGGAAGACCGACCACGGTGGCAGCTGGCAGGGCACGCCAACTTATGCGGAGCAGAAGGGGAACTACCCCTTTGTGGCAGAACACCTCGATGTGGTCAAAGACTGGCTGGATGGCGACTTCAAAACCAAACGCATGTTTATGGAATATTACTGGGGAATTAATGCGGCTCGTGACGATCTTGACCCGGCAAAGAATGGGCTCATCCAGGCGATACGCCAGTGGGAGTCCAAGGGTGGCGAGGTGGTCCACATCCTTATCTGCCGCGAATATGACCTTGCAATACAAAGAGGACATAAAGACGCAAAGCCCGGCCCATTTGTGGAGGATACGCGGATACTCTATGAAAAAGATGTGGACGATATCCGTGAGATGTTCAAGAAGGCGAATGCGGCCGGTTTGACAAAACAGGATAACTACAAACTGATCCAGATGGTGCAGCAACCTACCTTCTTCGCGGAAGACCCGCGTTTCCTACCGATCATGAACAAAGTGGACGGAATTTGCTACGAATGCCACCAGTTCAACCGACATTGGCCGCTCGAGACCGGCTTGTCCAAGCCTGAAAATGTGATCAAGGGTGCCAAGTGGACTCTGGCGCAAGGTAAGGAATATATTTTCTACTACGGCCCTCTCACCTGGAAAACCAACGAAAAGAAATATTCTGAATTCATCGAAAGGGAATGGCTGAAAACATACTGGAAGGAAGGTCTCCCCAAGCACGACCCGAAGATGCATTACTACCTGAACACCTTTCCCAATGGAGAAGGCCGCTGGCGCCCGGTGGGCCCTGAATCGGATCCGCATTCCACCCTGGGGTTCACCAAGTGGCTGATCGAGGTGATAAAAATGAGTAAACCTGAATAATGCCAAAAGGTTTCCAAGGATAACGAAGTCAACCTGGCGGCACTCGCCGAAAAGAGGCCGTCCTCGATATCTTTCTACAAGGTAAAAAGCCGCCCGAATTCAATATCACCCGCGACGCGCCCATTCCCGAATCCGGCTTGATTCATGTCGCGGTTCAATCCGGCAGTGGCGCGCTCATCCGGGTCAAGCCTGCCTCGACGACTCGTCTCAGCTCCGGCCGGAAGTAAGGTACCGGGGACTGGATTTCCCGCAGGCGGCTTAAGTCATGGAAGGCAAGCGGTGGGTCCTTGGCTACGCGGCGGAGTTATTTCGCGATGACGAAACGGTGTGATCCGGGCGCGAGTTGCTGGACGACTGGCGTGGCGTCGGCTCCGGCCCAGGGCGAGGTTTTCGGCAGGGTGAGTTCGGCGGTGGTGTTGGGCGGGATGGTGGCTTCGTAGAGCAGCGAGCCGTCGGCCTGGTGTTTCCAATGGATCGAGATGCGGCCGTGTGGCGAGTCGTGGTGTGCCTTGATCCATGTGATGGGTTCCGCGCCCTTGGATCCAACGGGGAAATGGGGATGAAGGCGGATCTTCGAGTATCCGGGTTCCAAAGGGGCGATGCCGGCCAGATCCGTGAACATCCACTCGGTCACAGCGCCAAAGGCGTAGTGGGAGAAGGAATTCATGGAGGCGTTCATCTTGCCGTCCTTACCGCCGAACCCATGTTCCTTGGTGTAGGAATTCCAGCGTTCCCAGATCGTGGTGGCTCCGTTCGCGACCTCGTAGCCCCACGACGGGTAGTTTCGGGACTGCATGAGCGTGAGGGCGAGATCGTGGTTGCCGGTTGCAGTCAGGACGGGCAGGAGCGGCTTGGTACCGAGAAAACCGGTGGTCATGCCGGTGTTGTTCTCCCCGGACTTGGAGCGTAGGAGGGAGGCGAGGCGGTCGCCTGCGACCTTGCGCTCACCGGCGTCCGTCAGAAGTCCGCAATCTAGGGCGAGGACGTAGGCGGTCTGGGATTCGGGTTGGATCGTACCATCAGGCTGGAGAAACTGACTGCGGAAATTCTGGCGGAGTGTCTCAAGCCATCGAGTGTATTTCCCGGCCTCTTCCGGCAGATTCTGCGCCATGGCCATCTCCTGCATCATGCCCGAGGCCTTGGCGAAATAGGCCAGCTCCACATAGGGGGGAGGGGTCGGATCGTTGAGGTTCAGCCAGTCTCCCCATGGAGCGCCAAAGTCTTTGGCTGTCAGATCGGGGTTATGCGCTTTCCTGGCCTCCAGAAAACGGGTCATGGTTTTCCAGTGATCCTTGAAATAGCCAGGGTCGCCGGTCGCTTTCCAGATCGCATGGGGAACGATGATACCGGCATCCGACCAAGCGGTGCCGTGGATCGCCTTGCCATGGCCGAAGCAGTAGGGAGCGTAGGACGGGTAGTAGCCTTCCTTGGTCACGGCCTCGTTCAGTTCGCGCAGCCATTTTTGGAAAAAGGCGGCGACATCCGCGTGGATCGCGGCGGAGGCGGCGTAGATCTGGGCGTCGCCCGTCCAGCCGAGGCGCTCGTCCCGCTGCGGGCAATCGGTGGGCAGCTCGATCCAGTTGCCGCGCTGGGTCCAGACGGCGTTTTGGAAAACCTTGTTCACCACCGGATCCGAACACGCGAAGCCGGAGGCCAACGGGGTGTCGGTGTGCAGGACCAGGCCGGTGACCGTGTCGAGGGGCGGCTTTTCGGCGAAGCCGGTCACCTCCACGTATCGGAAACCGTGGGAAGTAAAACGGGGGGTCCATCTTTCCCCCTCAGGATCACCCTTGGCGATGTAGGTGTCGGTCGCGCGCGCCTGGCGGAGGTTCTCCGTCATGATGCTTCCGTCGGGATGGAGCATTTCGGCGAAGCGTAGCGTGAAATTTTTTCCGGCCTCGGCTTTCACCTTGAGGCGGACGTTGCCCGCGAAGTTCTGCCCCATGTCGAAGATCCAGGTGCCGGGCTTGACCTGTTTCACGGTCTTCGCGGCAAGTTCCTGGGTGACGCGCACCGGCTGGGCGGGATAAGCCTCAAATACCGGTGGCCGGATGAAACCGAATTCTCGGTTTTCGTTTTTGATGAACGCGTCGCTGAAGGGCTGGATGTGGGAGCCGTTTTCTTTGGCAAAAATCGCGTTTTCCCATTTCGAGTCATCGAAGGAGGCGGTCGCCCAGCCGCGCATTTCCTTGCGGGCATCATAGACTTCGCCCATCAGGAAATCCGCTTCCGTCTCGGGGCCGGTTGCTGTTTTCCAAGTGGCGTCCGTGCCGATTACTTCATGGCTCCCATCGTCATAAAACAAGTGGGTTTCCACCATCAATGCCGGGGTCTTGCCGTAGATGTTGCGCCCGGTCTGGTAAGGGCCGTAGCCCACGAGTTTGCCATAGCCGAGGTAGCCCGCATACCAACCATCCGCGACGATGGCACCGATGGCGTTCTTTCCCTTGCCCAGGAACGGGGTGATGTCGTAGGTGTTGTAATAGATGCGTTTCCGGTAATCCGTCCAACCTGGCGCGAAATACGCATCGCCGACGCGGCGGCCGTTCACGTGCAACTCATAGATGCCGAGCGCGCTGGCGTAGGCGATGGCGCGGACGATCTTTTTCCCCGGCGTGAACGTGCTGCGGTAATAGCGGGCGGGCGGGAGATGCAGCTGGTTGCGCTCCTTGTGGAAGGGGGATGTGTCCTTGTAGGAAACGAAGGGCTGGTTGGGTTGCGAGCCGATCAGCGCGGTCAGGAAACGCTGGGGTTTCGACCATTCCGAAGGGGTGTCACCGCCCCAGGTGCGGACCTTCCAGTGGACGTAAGTCGAGGAGGGAAGAGGCGAGCCACTGTAGGTGGCGACGGATTGTGATGACTCGACCCTTCCGCTGTCCCATAGATCGGCTTTGCCGGGTACGAGCTTGTCCGCGCTGGTGGCAACGAGGATTTGGTAGGCGGCTTGGGCGAGGCCTTTTGCATCGCCTTCTATGCGCCAGGAGAGGCGGGGCTTCGCGTTGTCCACCCCGAGCGGCGCGGTCTGGTGCGCGACCTTGAGATCAAGTGTGGTGTGCGCGCAGGCGAGGAGGGTGGAGAGAAGAAGAAGAGCGAGGGTTTTCATGGATGATCTGTCGATGATCTTAAGCTGCGGGTCGCACGGAAAGGTAGGATATATTTTTGGGCTTATCTCAGGTCCCGGAAAGGGAAGGCTTCAACTCCAACCGGTAACCGAAATGGATCCTCCTGATGGAAAAAATGAACCGCTGCATCCTCTTTTTTGTTCTCTCATTTTTCATCAACCGCACCTTGGGAGTACAGGAGATTTCCTCCCCCCTCGAAGCCGAACATCCTCTTCATCCTCACCGACGACCAAGGCTACGGCGACTGGAGCATCCATCGACACCCGTTGCGCAAGACGCCTCAAGCCTTTTCTGCGTTGACGGGGTGAAATGCCGCTTGCGCATCGTCAGAAGTATGTCAGATTTGTTTTTTTATGAAGACAAACTTTTAGCGCAATGAAAAATCTGCCCCCAACCCCTGCGGTTTTTAACGTTTGCTTACGCTCTACCTACCGCCATTTTCTTTTGCTTGGTGCCATTGCTCTTAGCACGGGATTGATTCATGCGGGCGAACAAAAAGATGTTTTTTCTGGGAATTTTAGCAAAGGCAATCTGGATGGCTGGAGCACAGTCCCAACTATTGCGGCGATTCCTGGCGAGGGGTTGGAGTCCACTGACGAAAATAGCTTCATCACGCGTCGGCTGAAGCGTTCCACCAGTAAGAAGGAGGGAAAGTGGATTTACAAGGCCAAAGTGTGGCCGAAGGGGGAGCCAGCCTCCTGCATTGAAATCGGGTTTTTTCCATATGAATATTCACAGGATCATCGCGGGCTGAGAGTGATTATTCACGCCAATGGCGACGTCTATCTGCACAGCGGCCCGGCCAGCGAGGGAAAACTGACGGGGGTCTCGCGCACTCGTCTTGGAAAGCTGCCGTATTCTGTCGAGTTGGCCTATACCACAACCCCCCCTACGGCGACACTGACGATTAATGGAGAGGTCTTCGCCTATGACATTCTGACGGCTTACGGTGGAGTTCCGGGAACCCCCCCGCCGGAAGAGAGCTTTGCTTTCGCCGGGATTCTCTTCAGAAAACAGAATGAGCCCAATAACGGCGGTCGTGTCGAAAGTGCCTCGGTGGAGTGGGTGCCCTCGCGTTAGGTTTTTTTCCATACGGAACATTAGCGACCAGGCCCGCAGCCGATGGGGTCGCCGCAAGCCCTACATCGTGCTTGGAGCGACTCTTTGCGCCGTCCTGCTCCCATTTTTTTGGGCGCCGGTTTTCGGAAAATCCGAGACCGCGCTTTTTTTCAACTCTTCCTCTTCGGCTGTGTCTATTCGTTTTCCAACACCGCGATGAAGCTCACCTTCATCCTCATCCCTTCGCTCACTCCCTTCGTCGACATCCTCATTTTCCGGAAGTATCCCATCACGCGGCAGAGGGCCGAGCGCACACGCCCACTGCTCGCGGAGCGGCTCGCCGCACCGTCGCCTTAGCCATGCCCAATCCCAATTATGTGTGGCGGAAACGATGTGCCGCCCAGTAGGCTGAAATCACCATGAAAAAAACCCATCGATTTTCCTCCATCTTCCACCCCCGCTCCTTGGGCCTCCTCATTCTGCTGTTCTTCGTCTGCGGCCCGGTGGCGGCAGCCTCGGCTCCGCCAAATATCATCGTCATTGTCACCGATGATCTGGGCTACGCTGACCTGGGTGTCCAGGGAGCTGTGGAGGACATTCGGACGCCCAACTTGGATGCGATGGCGAAAGAGGGAATTCGATGCACGTCCGGCTACGTCACCGCCCCGCAATGTAGCCCCTCGCGGGCAGGGCTCCTGACCGGCCGCTACCAGCAGCGGTTGGGAATCGACCAGATCCCGGACATGCCGCTTCCCCTTAACGCGGTGACAATTGCCGAGCGCCTCCACCCGGCAGGCTACACCAGCGCGATGATCGGTAAATGGCACCTCGAGCCCAATGAGGTCACCCGAAAATGGATGCAGGAAAACGGGATCGAGAAGCTGGCCCCTCAAGACGTCATGCCCTTTTTCCCGGCGGCTCAGGGATTTGATTTCTACTACAAGGGCGAAAGCAAACGCTACTACGCGAACTATTCGCTCGATGGGACTCCGCGCGAGCCGGGATGGGTCAACCAGTCCCGGTTTCGGGTGGACGTGCAAACCGATGCCGCTCTCGCCTTTATCGACCAGCACCATCAAGGGCCTTTCTTTGTTTATCTCAACTACTTCGCACCGCACACTCCGCTTGAGGCCCCGACAGCATATCTTAAGCCCGAGTGGAAAAACCTTCCTCTCCGGCGGCAGGCAGCGCTTTCGATGATAGCCGCGGTGGATCACGGAGTCGGTCGCCTCGGCGAGCGGCTGTCCGCCTTGGGTCTCGACAAAAATACCTTAATTTTCTTTACCAGTGATAATGGGGCTCCGCTTCATGGTTTCCGCGACTCTCCGATCAACACTGATGCCGGAGGGTGGGACGGTTCGCTCAACACCCCTTTGAATGGAGAGAAAGGGATGCTGGCCGAGGGTGGCATCCGGGTGCCGTTCCTCATGCAGTGGAAGGGAAAACTTCCGGCCGGGATGACCTACCAGGCGCCCGTCTCCACGCTGGATATTGCGGCCACCGCCAACGCGGCGGCAGGTCTCCCCGCGGACCCGCAACTCGACGGGATCAATCTCCTCCCCCTCCTCGAAGCGGGCGCCAAGCCGGCCGAGCGCACTCTGTTCTGGAGGTTTTGGTCCCAGACCGCCGCCCGTGAGGGGGATTGGAAATATCTCCGCGTCGGCGATGGGCATGAGTTCCTCTTCAACCTCCAGGATGACCCCGGCGAAAAGAACAACCTGGCAGCCTCACAGCCCGCCAAACTGGACAGGCTTCGCGCCCAAGCTCTCGCGTGGACGCAAGAACTCACCCCTCCCGGGTTCCCCACCAGGCCGCCGAAATCGCAGGAAGCCGTATGGTTCCCGCAATACTTCGGCGTGAAAATTGACGGTCCCCCTTGAGAAGAGGCCCGAGACGCGCGTTCTTCCCATGCCCGGCGCAGGTATAAAGACGGTCTTCCTTAGGGAGTGATTCTAGATCTCCTAGGGAGCGACTCCTCACGGGCGAGGGGGTTTTGGTAAAAATCGTCAGAATATTGTCAGATTGGGGCTTGAAAATTCGCTAACTCGTGATATGTTACAACCGTCGTGAAGCTTGTCTCAAAATTGCTAGGCCCGATTAGGGAAAAGTCTCATTTGCTCAACCGAGATTTAAATATGCAAACCCGTCTAGCCCGCACCCTCCGCTCCACCGCCCGCCTTTCCCTAACGCTCGCTTCCGTCGCAGCCATGATGGGCAGCTCGCAAGCTGCAACTTCTACCAACACCAACACCGCATTGAATTGGAATACTACCTCCAGTGGGTGGACAGGTGTTACTGGCAATGCATGGGATATTACGGATGGTCAAACGAACACTGCTGTTTTTACTAATGCTCTTGGATCCATCACTGTTACGAACAGTGGCATTTGGTTTAATGGAATTAACTATTCACCTGCAGCAGCTAGTTCTTTTACTATTTCAGGAGGTACTTTGAATCTTTCAGGTAGCACGACGCCTACTATTAATGTGTCTGCTACTTCTGGCAATGGATTGACAATTTCTAGTCAATTGGCTGGTACTGCAGGGTTTAGCAAATCTGGCGTTGGCGTTTTAACCTTGTCAGCATCCAACGCTTACTCTGGGGCGACCACCGTCAGTGCCGGCACTCTCCAGTTGAACAATGCAAACGCCATCAAAAACAGTACTTCTGTCACCGTCGCAAACGGAGCGACGCTACAGATGGCTGGCTTCATCACCTACTCGAATGCAAATGCGGTGACCATCACTGGTACTGGCGCGCCTGGCCAAAGTGGTGCTTTGAGATTTGGTAATGGAACGGTCTGGGCAGCCCCGATCATCCTGAACGGCAATTCGACGATTTACAGTTATGGCGGAGCGGCGAACACGACTTTGAATGGTGCCATCACTGGAACTGGCAACCTTAGTTTAGCTTCTGCAGGAGGAAGCACCACCCATACGGCGGTGTGGACCTTGAATGCGGCCAGCACCTACAACGGCTCTACTGTCATCCGCAACAACGATGGTCTTCTCGATATGACCGTCAAGCTGGGTGTGAACGATGCCTTGTCCACCACGACCAGTCTGAATCTAGAGGGAACCACAGCTCAAGCTACTAATACATTTACCACACTTGACCTGAACGGAAAAAACCAAGCCTTGGCCGGCCTGACAGATACTAACAGCAGCTCGGGTGCAGCCAACGTCGCCTTCGGCAAGCGTGTCATTAACAGTGGTTCACTCCTCTCCACCTTGACCCTGGACATCGCCTCCGGAACGAACACCTATGGCACCACGGGCACCAGAGTGCTGGCTGGCACCATCGGTGGGACCACGGCTGCGGGAGTGGCGGCAGATAATCTGGCCCTGACCAAGACTGGAACGGGCACATTGGTCCTCGGTGGTAACAACACCTACACCGGCGCGACGACGATCAGCGCCGGCACGCTCGAAATCGGAGCGGGTGGTCGGCTTGGAGCCGGAAATTATTCGCAAAACATCACGAACAACGGGACCTTGATCTACTCAGGAACGAACGCCCAAACTCTCTCCGGCATCATCAGCGGCAACGGCGCGCTCACCCAAAACAACACCAGCACCCTGACGCTCGATCCCGGCGCGGGACAGTCGAGCAGCGTTGGCAATTTTTCCGTAAAGAACGGAGCAGTCCTTCTCAAAAGCGGAACGCTCTCCGTCACGACAAATAACGGTCTGAAGGTCGGCGGGGCGACCGTCCCCGCGTTCACGCTCGATGGCGGCAATCTGAACACGACCGGCGTTGCGTTTATCGGCGGTGACGCCGCTGGCGGCCGGGGCACGTTTACGCTCACGAGCGGCACGTGGACAAACACGGTTGGCTTCATCTCGATCCAGTTTGGGACTACTGGCAGCAGCAGCGTTATGAATGTTAATGGCGGTCTGGTGGACTCGCCGAGAATTCAGCTTGGGCAAGCCGTTGCCACTTCGACGCTCAATCTCAACGGCGGCATCGTGGCAGTTAACGACCTCTTCAATACCGGCTCGACGTCCGTGCTGAACCTCAACGGCGGCATCCTCCAGGCGAAGTCCTCATCGACGAACTTCATGGCTTTTACCGGCGCCAGCTCGACCGTGAACGTGCTGGCTGGCGGGGCGATCATCGACACCAAGTCATTCACCAACACAATTTCGGTTCCGCTGCTCTCCGGCACGGCCAATGACGGCGGGCTTACCAAGCAGGGCGCGGGCACATTGGTCCTCGGTGGTACCAACACCTACACGGGCGCGACCACGGTTTCCTCTGGAACTTTGGTGGTTAGTAACACCTCCTTTACCGCGACGATTCTATCCAACTCCACTCTCGTTAACTTCGTCACCCCGCCTGTTGTTGGCACCACCCATAACGTCCTTTCCGGGCCTCTCAATATTGCCTCGCTCGCCAGCAACAATGTGACGGGGTTATCATCTAACACGGTAGGGATCTTCACCAATAACCCCAATTTGCAGGTCATTGTGACCAGTGCCGGACCAACCTTTAATTCCCTTTACGGAGAAGGCAACGAAAACGAGCTGGGATCCAATGGTTTGACCTACCTGATGAACTACGCGCTCGGCGGCACTGGACCTAGTTCTAATCCTGCTTTGCCGGTGCTGACTTCAAGTGGCACCAGCCTCACCTTGACCGCGAACATCCGCAACAGTGGTCAGGGTGTGAGGGTGGTCGGGCAATACGCTTACGACTTAGCGGGTCCATGGGAAGAAGTGGATTTGACCCCGGGGGTACCAAGCAGCGTGGCGAATACGACAGTCCAATCCTTTACTCAAAACGTGGAATCTGGCAGGCCTAAAAAATTCATGTGTTTGAAAGCGATCAAGCAGTAGCAGTCCATTAAGCCGCCTAGATCGAAGCCAACTGGCAGTGGCACTACTTTTTCCTTCAGGGGGTTTATGTCGAAGATATTACGAATATTATTCCCAAAATGTTGTTTATCAGTTATCTATGCATTTTATCTGTGAAAATCTGCGTCCATCTGCGGCCCAGTCGTTTCTGCTAAACCCGAAAAGGGGAGGAGGCCTGCGGCACTCCTTCTTCCCATGCCCGGCGCAGGTATAAAGACGGTCTTCCTTAGGGAGTGATTCTAGATCTCCTAGGGAGCGACTCCTCACGGGCGAGGGGGTTTTGGTAAAAATCGTCAGAATATTGTCAGATTGGGGCTTGAAAATTCGCTAACTCGTGATATGTTACAACCGTCGTGAAGCTTGTCTCAAAATTGCTAGGCCCGATTAGGGAAAAGTCTCATTTGCTCAACCGAGATTTAAATATGCAAACCCGTCTAGCCCGCACCCTCCGCTCCACCGCCCGCCTTTCCCTAACGCTCGCTTCCGTCGCAGCCATGATGGGCAGCTCGCAAGCTGCAACTTCTACCAACACCAACACCGCATTGAATTGGAATACTACCTCCAGTGGGTGGACAGGTGTTACTGGCAATGCATGGGATATTACGGATGGTCAAACGAACACTGCTGTTTTTACTAATGCTCTTGGATCCATCACTGTTACGAACAGTGGCATTTGGTTTAATGGAATTAACTATTCACCTGCAGCAGCTAGTTCTTTTACTATTTCAGGAGGTACTTTGAATCTTTCAGGTAGCACGACGCCTACTATTAATGTGTCTGCTACTTCTGGCAATGGATTGACAATTTCTAGTCAATTGGCTGGTACTGCAGGGTTTAGCAAATCTGGCGTTGGCGTTTTAACCTTGTCAGCATCCAACGCTTACTCTGGGGCGACCACCGTCAGTGCCGGCACTCTCCAGTTGAACAATGCAAACGCCATCAAAAACAGTACTTCTGTCACCGTCGCAAACGGAGCGACGCTACAGATGGCTGGCTTCATCACCTACTCGAATGCAAATGCGGTGACCATCACTGGTACTGGCGCGCCTGGCCAAAGTGGTGCTTTGAGATTTGGTAATGGAACGGTCTGGGCAGCCCCGATCATCCTGAACGGCAATTCGACGATTTACAGTTATGGCGGAGCGGCGAACACGACTTTGAATGGTGCCATCACTGGAACTGGCAACCTTAGTTTAGCTTCTGCAGGAGGAAGCACCACCCATACGGCGGTGTGGACCTTGAATGCGGCCAGCACCTACAACGGCTCTACTGTCATCCGCAACAACGATGGTCTTCTCGATATGACCGTCAAGCTGGGTGTGAACGATGCCTTGTCCACCACGACCAGTCTGAATCTAGAGGGAACCACAGCTCAAGCTACTAATACATTTACCACACTTGACCTGAACGGAAAAAACCAAGCCTTGGCCGGCCTGACAGATACTAACAGCAGCTCGGGTGCAGCCAACGTCGCCTTCGGCAAGCGTGTCATTAACAGTGGTTCACTCCTCTCCACCTTGACCCTGGACATCGCCTCCGGAACGAACACCTATGGCACCACGGGCACCAGAGTGCTGGCTGGCACCATCGGTGGGACCACGGCTGCGGGAGTGGCGGCAGATAATCTGGCCCTGACCAAGACTGGAACGGGCACATTGGTCCTCGGTGGTAACAACACCTACACCGGCGCGACGACGATCAGCGCCGGCACGCTCGAAATCGGAGCGGGTGGTCGGCTTGGAGCCGGAAATTATTCGCAAAACATCACGAACAACGGGACCTTGATCTACTCAGGAACGAACGCCCAAACTCTCTCCGGCATCATCAGCGGCAACGGCGCGCTCACCCAAAACAACACCAGCACCCTGACGCTCGATCCCGGCGCGGGACAGTCGAGCAGCGTTGGCAATTTTTCCGTAAAGAACGGAGCAGTCCTTCTCAAAAGCGGAACGCTCTCCGTCACGACAAATAACGGTCTGAAGGTCGGCGGGGCGACCGTCCCCGCGTTCACGCTCGATGGCGGCAATCTGAACACGACCGGCGTTGCGTTTATCGGCGGTGACGCCGCTGGCGGCCGGGGCACGTTTACGCTCACGAGCGGCACGTGGACAAACACGGTTGGCTTCATCTCGATCCAGTTTGGGACTACTGGCAGCAGCAGCGTTATGAATGTTAATGGCGGTCTGGTGGACTCGCCGAGAATTCAGCTTGGGCAAGCCGTTGCCACTTCGACGCTCAATCTCAACGGCGGCATCGTGGCAGTTAACGACCTCTTCAATACCGGCTCGACGTCCGTGCTGAACCTCAACGGCGGCATCCTCCAGGCGAAGTCCTCATCGACGAACTTCATGGCTTTTACCGGCGCCAGCTCGACCGTGAACGTGCTGGCTGGCGGGGCGATCATCGACACCAAGTCATTCACCAACACAATTTCGGTTCCGCTGCTCTCCGGCACGGCCAATGACGGCGGGCTTACCAAGCAGGGCGCGGGCACATTGGTCCTCGGTGGTACCAACACCTACACGGGCGCGACTACCGTTTCTGCCGGGACTCTATTGGTCGATACGAGTGCAAATGTTGCCAGTAGCAAGAGCATCGTGAATGGTGGTTTGCTAGCGGTGAAGGGTACTGCTGGCAGTGTGACCGTGAACAGTGGAGGAAGCTTGGGTGGATCGGGAACCGTGGGTGCATTGACTTTAAACAGCGGTGGGTTGCTCAATCCTGGCAACAGCCCTGGAACATTAACGGCTGCTTCGGCGATTGTTCTGGGTGGATCCACCTACAACTGGCAGATCACTTCGCTGACGGGGGCGGCTGGCACGAATTGGGATCTGCTCAGCGTGACTACTCTTCTGGATATGAGTGGCGTGACCAGCTCGAGTAAGTGGAACCTGGTGGTTACAGGGGATTCTGGATTTGCGGGTTGGACCGATACCACTTCCTACAGCTATGTCTTTGCACAGGCGGCGAGCGTGTCTGGCTTTAGTTCGACTGTGGGAACAGATGTTACCAGCCTCTTCAATATCACGACCTCGGGTATCGCCTCAAAGCCCAATGCCTCTTTCACCGCAAATGGCGACTTCAAAGTCGTGGTGGGAAGTGCGAACGGCGGTACTACTACTACCCTCAACTTGATGGCCATTCCTGAGCCCTCCACTGGCTCCTTGCTGGGCTTTGGCTTGGGTGGGTTGGTACTGACTCGGTTACTGCGTCGGAAGCAGAGCTGAAGAGATCTGCGATTTAAAAACCTATTTGGGAAAAGGGGCACGCTTGTGTGCGAATTTGGGATTTCGGATTTTTAATTTTTAATTATTTGAAGTTGGAAGCTTAGGTAGCGGCGGCATCTCCGAGGCCGCCTAGCTGGGCGAACAACGTTGGAGGTTGAGCGCTTGTTTACGTTCTTTTCCGTTTAGAAAAGAACTAGGACGACCGAGACGGTCGTCCGTACCTAGGCGTGGGTGGGGGGAGATGTTTGATTTTTCCCCGCGGTTGCGGGTTACCTGTAGATGGGATTGAATTTCCATCGCCCTGCGGGGGCACAGGCTCTTGATCTGCGCCCGAAACCAAAAACCAGTATCCATCATGAAGCACCTCCCGATGTTTTTTTTCCGGCGGCCATCTGCGGCACGGTGCCTGCCTGGGACTCCGTGCTGGAGAACCACCCACTTCCCGCCGGCAAGGATTTTCCCATTGGGAAGGCGCGGCTGAGCGTGGGGGAGTTCAAGGGCGAAAAAGATCTCACTTCATCCGCTACGGTCGTCTCGTTCACCATGCCCCTCCAGCAGGGGTAGACCGTGCTGCGTGGCACCTTCCCAAGACGATTCTTGCCAGGAGATCTACGGCGACAATCTTGGCATAATCCGCCATCTTGCTAAGGTTTCATGAAAGAGAAGTAATTATGCAATACAACTTCACCCTCCTCACCGCCCTGCTGCTGGCGCCGCTGGCCAAGTTAGGTGCTATGGACGGAGAGGCTCTTAAAAAAACCCAACTCACCGGTCCGAGCCTTGAGGACGCGGTGCTCTATGTCCCACAAAACGTAGATTCCGCCATCAACTGGGGCTGCAAGGATTTCTCAAAAGACTTCCAAGAGGCCACGGGAAAGACATTGCAGACAACCCCTGTCTTGAGCGGCAAACACCGCCTACTCATTCTGCCAGCGGTCGTGGATCAAGAGCCGATCCTCGAAAAACTGGAGAAGGCCGGCAAGGTCGACCTTTCCCAAGTGCGCGGCAAGTGGGAGTCCTATCTCATCCAGGCCGTCCCCGGCATCGCTGGCCAAGTACCGGATGCTCTTGTTGTGGTCGGAAGCTCTCCACGGGCAGTGGCCTATGGCCTGTACGAGATCAGCGAGAAATCACTGGGAACCGATCCCTTGAAATTGTGGACGGACTACATCCCTGAGAAGCGGGAGAGTGTCTCCTGGGAGGGGACTTCCTATTTTCCAGGCCCGTCCGTAAAATACCGTGGCTATTTCATTAATGATGAAAAATACCTGCTCAACTGGATCCAGCCGGGGGACAAGATCGTCGAGCCGGAAATCTGGGCGCGGATAATCGAGACGGCCGCTCGCACGAAAGCCAACTTCGTCTCGCTGCCGGATGAGTACAATCAAGGCTATCTCGACGACGCTTCACGAGTCTTGCTGGAGGAACGCGGGCTCTTTTTAACCGGCAATCATCTGCAGGGAATGCTCGTCCAGACCATGAATTTCCCTGACTTCTGCAAGAAAAATGGATTCCCAACGGAATGGTCGTGGGTGACGAACAAGCAGGCCTTACTGGCTTTCTGGGGGGAAAAGGTCGCATACAACGCCAAGTTCAAACATAACATCTGGCCGATCGGTTTACGTGGGATGGATGACCGTGACATTTCGGAGGTGGACAAGAACGCACCTAAAACCAAAGAAGCGATGGCGGCATTGATGAACGAGGTCATGGAAGCCCAATGCCAACTCCTTGAAAAATACATTCCCGCGCAGGAGATCGTCACCACCTTCACCATGCGGGGTCAACCTTTTGCCCTCTACAAGACCGGTCTGCTCAAACTCCCCAAGCACTGCATCTTGGTCTGGGGCGATTCAGGTTCTTGGGCGACGTTTCCGGCCTTGCCCAGCGGCGAGGAGTTGGAGCGTGAAGGTGGGAACGGCACCTACTACCATTTGACCTATTGCGATAACCATCATGTGGAATGGGTCTCACCGACAGTCATCCGCACGGAAATGCTGAAGGCAATTGATGAAAGGAAATGCTCGCAATATGTGATTTATAACGTGGGGGATGTGCGGGAACTGCCGCTCTCGCTCGCTGCCGGGTCTAACATAGCCTGGGATCACCGACCCTGGCTGGAGCCGGGCTACGACCAAGTATTCATGGCACAATGGATCCGCAATCATTTCGATGTGAAGGCTGGGAGTGTCGGCGAACAGACGATCCTTGATCTATATAATCGCTATTTTGCTCTGGAAAGCGACATGCGCTGCACCAGTGTGATGGAAGTCGTCAGGCCAATCATGTGGGACGCTCCCAAACAAAAAAATAATGATGAGTTAAGAAAAGTATTGTCGGAGCTTAACTTTAAAAAAGATGAGCGTTTCAGGGTCAGTGAGGAAAAATTAAGACGAGACGAACCTCTGTGGGAAAAACTGAGGACCGACGCCGTGGCCGCACTCAATCTGGTGCCTGAGCAACGCAGGCAATTCTACAAGGACTGCAGAATGTTGCACATCGAGACATCCAGCGGGGTGAACCGTTTCGCCATGGGTATTCGTCGGATGATCGACGCCGCATTGCGGGGTGACAAAGCAGGTATCGACACCGCCTGTGAATCCGCGAAGTCCGCCATGCAGGTGATCCTAGATAGCCGTAAAACTGCGGAGCACGACCATTGGAAAAACTGGTTCCGGGGAGACTATAACTGGGATATCAAATGGTCGTTGCGTCCCGATCAACACATCAAGGAGCTGGAGGCCTTCAGGAAGCGGCTCACCGCCCTGCTGCTGGCGCCGCTGGCAGTGCTCACCGCCGCGGAAAAGAAAAACGACAAGCCCAACATCGTCTTCATCCTCGCGGATGACTTAGGGTGGAGTGATACCAGTCTCTATGGGACGACGAAATTCCTGGAAACGCCAAACATCGATCTTTTGGCCAAACGAGGGATGACGTTCACGAATGCCTATGCGGCAAATCCGCTCTGTTCGCCCACCAGAGCGAGCATCATGACTGGCCTGTATCCAGCAAGGATCGGCATCACTATGCCCTGTGGCCACGAACCCGCCGTGCGTCTGAAAGCCGAGTTGGTGAAAAAAGCCGCGCCGTTTCAGCCTGCTCTGCAAGGAGTAAGCGCATCAAGACTCAAGACCGAGTATTACACCCTCGCCGAAGCCTTGCACGATGCCGGCTATGCGACCGGGCACTTTGGCAAATGGCACCTGGGCCAGGAGCCGTACAGTCCACTCGAGCAGGGATTCGACGTGGATGTGCCGCATTATTCTGGTCCTGGACCGGCTGGGACAAACATTGCACCTTGGCGTTTTCCGGCGGAATTAAATTTCACGGGTCAGCCAGGCGAACACATCGAAGACCGCATGGCGAACGAGGCGACAAAATTTATCCGGGCGAATAAGGACAAACCATTCTTTCTCAACTACTGGGCGTTTTCTGTGCACGCCCCGTTTGACGCCAAAGCTGACCTCATCCAGAAATACGCGTCCAAGGCGGACCCGAACGACCCGCAGCGGTGCGCTGTCTATGGTGCGATGGTGCAGACCTTCGATGAAAATGTCGGGCAGTTGATTCGCGTGCTCGATGAATTGAAGCTCACCGACAACACGATCATCGTTTTCTTCTCTGACAACGGGGGGAATATGTATAATCGTGTCGACGGCCTCCGGGGGACTACGTTTGCTATCGATAATTCTGTTCAGGGCATCCCCCCTACCAGCAACGCGCCGTTGCGTGGGGGTAAAGCGACAATCTATGAAGGGGGTACGCGCGTGCCTTGCGTGGTGGTCTGGCCCGGCAAGGTGGAGCCGGGCTCTCGCAGCCCTGCGCCCCTGTCGAGCGTCGATTGGTATCCCACGATTCTCGACATGACCGGAGTCACGCCTAAAGAGACCGTGAAATTCGATGGCGTGAGCCAGACGCCAGCCTTGCTAGGTTTCGACACCCCGCGCGATACGGTGTTTTGTTGTTTTCCTCATTATGTCCCGGCCACCGGCGCCGTTCCCTCGGTGTGGGTCCGGCGGGGCGAATGGAAGCTCATCCGCTTCTTCTACGACGGACCCGAGCAAGCCGACCGCTTTGAACTTTATAATCTGAAAAGTGACATGGGCGAGACGAAGAACTTGGCGGCCGAGCATCCGGACTTGGTCAAGGAGTTCGACGCCCTGATCAGTGAGCACTTGAAAGAGATCAATGCCGTGATCCCCGTGAAAAACCCGGCTTATGATTCGACCGCGAAGGCTCCAGAACCTGGGAAGAAACCGCCAAAGGCTAAAAAGCCCGTCGACAACCAGACGAGTGGCGGGAAAGACGTCCGGCAGCAAATCGAAAAAGCCAGCGGCGCGACGTAAGCAAGAGCAGATCGACACCGATCCATCACCTAAGACATACACTTCGATTGATTACCGTCTTACGGCTGGCGCTGCTCTCCGCCTTGGCTTCAGACACCATCCTATCCGAGAAGTGGGCAGTAGGGGTCACGCAGATCGCGTGAGAAAGAAAAAAACTGCTAAAAATATCTTCTCAGTCGCCGAAGTGCCTGTCTATGAGAAATAGGTACGATTCCCGTCGGCCCGGGGAAGGATACTTTCACGTTCGACACGCCCGACAAACTGGCCGGCTGAAAAAACGAACGCTGGCCGCACATTCTCTAAGGCCTCTCTTCGCTCCGCCACGTGAAGAGGCGCATCTGTCCAAAATAAATGGAACTTGGGGAGCCCCCTCTGGGTGAAGTGTTTGTTTCATCACCTGCATTTCCCTGAAGGCGGGGCCTGCTGTTCAACTTTTCACCTCAATGTCTTGGAGATGATTGGAGGCACATTCACAATACCGACCGCGTTGTTTTCCTCGCTCATGAAGAGCTTTCTGATGCTTTCCGCAAGCACCGTTACCATCTTGACAACGTTGGGCTGAACCACAGCCAAACTTTTAAATAGCGGCCTCGCCCCTTCATCCAAAAGGTCGAAGGTGCCGACAATCGGCTCTTGTGTCACCTTCACCTGAACGAGCTTTAGGGCGTTTAAAGTCAAGTGCGCCAAGGGGAGTGTCGTGGGAAAATACACCGTTCCGGGACCTTCGCTTTCCACATGGCGTGTAATATGTTCGGCATGTGCCGAGGGGTTGGCCGGGAGAAGCACTTCCTGGACTTCTGAGCGCATCCTCCCGCTTTCGACCCAAGCTTTTAAAAACCCTAGGGTGCGCAGCTCTATCTCCTCCTCAACACCCCGCGAGTACTGCACGAAAACCACCGCACGGTTCGGCTTATGACGCATCAACAAGTGCCCAAGCATTTCGCCCCCTCGAAAAAAATCTGTGCGGACCGTATTGGCGACATGGTCTCTCAATCCGCACTCCAGTCCGATCGTGCGGATTTGGAGGTTTTCCATGATCGGGAAAAATGTCCGGGCCCAGCTCGCGGTCAGGACAACCACGTCGAACCCGGCCAGAAGCGAGGGATCGAGGGATTGGGGATAGGGCACACAAACCGGCGAGATTTCAAGGCGATGCTCCGGTGCGATGGCGGCAAGTTCCGCATAAAACGCGGAAAAGTGTGATTCGGAAATCTTGCCATCTCCATCAGTAAGAAACGCCACCCGGCAGATTGGAAGATGTTTGCGATCCGGCCAGTGGCTTGGGTGAACCTGAAATCCACCGTGCCGACCGATCTGAACCCATTGCTCGGCGGCCAGGAGTCGAAGCGCGCGCCATGTCGTGTCCCTGCTAACCTTAAGCTCCTCGGCCAGCTTCCTCGCGCTGAGGCGATAATTGGGGCTCGGCACCAGCCCCTGCGTGATACGCAAGCGCACCAACTTCTCGACCTTTTGCACCTCGGAATCCCCATGAGATATGGCGGCCTTGACGCGCAACGATCGCATGGTTCCTATTTTTCCCGAAAGGAGAGGTCAATGCAATCATCCCTATCGGTTTTGGCAGGACAAGCGACCCTTGCATGAGAATTTCGAAGAGGGTGAAGCCGCCGCCGCTGTCCGCCTTCGCTTCAGGCACCATCCTATCCGAGTAGTGGGCAGTAGGGGTCACGCAGATCGCGTGAAAAAGAAAAAAACTGCTAAAAATATTTTTCTAAGTTGTTGAAGTGTCTGTCTATTAATAATTTGCCTGCCGATTCAACTCCCACCGCCTCCAAATTGACCCTAGTTGGATGCCGATGAACGGATCGGTTCAATGAAAACCCATGGACAGCTACTTTTCGTTGGATGGGTATGCTTCCGTTGACGCCGATAAAACGAGCGATAGAGTACATTGATGAGCGTAACCGAGATCAAGCAGGCGATTTCCCAACTGAGCCCGCGGGAATATTGCGATCTGATGGCCGAACTTCACCCTTGGCCGGATGACGAATGGGATTTGCAAATGAAGACGGATGCTTCATCGGGACGCTTGGACTTTGTCCGGCGTCACGCCGAAAAGGCAGTCGCCGAGGATCGTTTGGTCTCCCTAGATAGAATTCTGGCTGACTCTTGACCTTTTCTAGTCAAACGACTCCCGAGTTTTGGGAATTATATCGGGCCTTGCCCCAGGAAATCAGGCAGCTCGCTAGAAAAAACTATCGGCTGTGGGCTCAGGATCCCTTTTATCCCTCCCTTCGTTTTAAGAAAGTGGGATCGGACCAATGGAGTGTTCGAATTGGGGCTGATTATCGGGCCGTGGGCGTGTTTGTAGGGGATTTTTTTGTTTGGGACTGGATTGGTTCCCACCAAGATTACGATCAGAAGCTCTCCTAGCAAAAGCTAAGTAGGGCGGTGCGACCTGCTTTTCTGAGGGGACAACTCTATAAACCTCAGTGTTTGTACAGTGCATTGAAAAAACAGGAAACCATTGGACAAATTCGTGGACCGTGGCTCCATCCCGGAGATTATCAAACAAGGACCGCACGGGAACTCGGCTCCCTCCGAAAATGTACTCTCCTCCGCAAATTGCGGGATTCTTCATGACGGCGGGGCAATCGTTTCGCTCCATGGGGTACTTTTCCCGATGATGCTAGAGAGTCAATTCAGCCTGGTTGAAATACACCCAGATTCCTGCTCCTAGCAAAAAAGCTCTCTAGGTTTCGAAAGGGATGATTTAGCTCCGAGGGAGTGGGCAGTAGGGGTTACGCAGGTCGCGTGAAAAAGAAAAAAACTGCTAAAAATATTTTTCTAAGTTGTTGAAGTGTCTGTCTATTAATAATTTGCCTGCCGATTCAACTCCCACCGCCTCCATTCTTTTCTCCAAAGCTGAGTTGGGTAAGTTTGGGTGATTTACGAAGGCTAAATTTCTTGGAGCAATGGGGCGAAACCTGAAAAACCAATCTAGGAGAGGTGAAAAACCTCGCGCAGATCAGTCGCCTGAGGGGAGGTGTCGGAGTTGGATGGCATCATATCGCTCATATACCGCCACCACTTTTGGCATTCGGGGGTTTGGGCGATGGCTTGCCACTGCGCTTCGTCCTCGATCTCCGCATAAGCGAAGAGCTGGCGGGTATCGGCATGGAGGAAGATGGAGTAGTTGTGGACCCCGTGTTTTTTTAGAACGGCCTCTAACTCCGGCCAGATCGGACGATGGCGTTTTTCGTACTCTTTTTCCTGGCCGGGGTTCACCGACATTACGAATGCTTTGCTGGTCTTTTTCATGAGAGTTCTTCTTTTGATGTTAGGAAGCTTTCTCGCGTAGGCGCCGCTGGGTCTCGGCCGCTTTCTCACGGGTGATCGGGTAGAACCAAATGATGGCAATGGCGAGAAGAAGCCCGACTACCTGAAATCCGATCAGGGCGAACTTCATTTTCCAAGCGGTAGCCTCGTCCAGGCCCGACTGCTCGACCTTGGCGGGGTCGTAGCCCGCTGCCGTGGCCATATAGCCGCCCAGGCCGAAGGTGAGACCCTGGGCGGCCTTGAGGGCGAATCCCCTTACCGCGCTGAACATGCCTTCGCGACGACGCCCGCTGCGAAGTTCATCGTCGTCGCAAACATCGGCGGTCATGGATTCAATCATCAGCCAGCAGCCCTGCAGGCCTAGGTAGGAAATGAAGTAAGTAGCGAACATCAACCAGGGCCAGCGCGGGTCTATGGCGAAGAAAGTGAGGGCGGTTCCCAGGGTGGCCAACCCGAGTCCGGTTACCATGGCAGTGCGTTTGCTGGATTTCATGGAGATCCAGCCGATCAGACCGATACTGGCATAGGAAACCGCCATGGCCATGGTGCCCAAAACCCCCTGAAAATTGCCCAGCTGGATCGGATCCCCGCCGAACACGTAGTGCTGCAAAAGCAAAGGCAAAATGCTCTGGGCCGAAAACAGGGAGATGATGATGGTGGCGAAGGAGACGAAAAGGATGAGAAACGGGCGGTTTGCCAAAGTGTAACGCACCGCTTCGAGAAAACGGATCGGCTCCTGTTTCTCGATGGCTAACTCTTCGCGACAACCGAAAACGGGAATCATTCCGGTGACGAGCACGATCGCTGCCACCCCCACCGTAACCCAGAACGCTCCTGCTCCCAGATCCGGCCAGAATTTGTCCGCCGCCAGACGGAAAAGCCAACCCGCCGCAATGGAGCCTAAGAGCCCGATATACATACGCCAACGCACCACCCGCGTCCGTTCATCATAGTCCTGTGTCAGTTCAAGCCCCAAGGCGGTGTAGGGGACAACAAACAAGGTGTAGGTCGCCGCCAAGAGGCTTCCCATGGCAACGATGTAGAGGAATGGAATATTAGTGAACCAAGGATTGGTAGCCGTTTGGGCCATGGGAAGCGTCCAGAGGAAGGGAAGCAGGATGACGCAACCCAGCACGCCAAAGAACATGAACGGGCGGCGCCGGCCAAAACGTGATTTGTAATTGTCGGAAACGTTCCCGATCCAGACGTCAATGAAGGCATCTAGAAAGCGGGGAACGCCCAAGGCTATGCCGGCGAGGGCCGGCGAAAGTTTGAAATGGTTCACGTAGACCATGGTTCCTAGTGCGGTCATGGTGTTGAACATGAAGTTGTCCGCCAACCCTCCAAAGCCCCACATGATTTTGGTGCGGAGCGGCACGTGCTTTTGGCCTGGTACGGCCGGAATGTGGGACTGCGTATGCAAAACTTTTACGGCCGGGTGGCGACGAACTTCCTGCTGGCAGGGTTGTCGACGGTAACCGTCGGCTGTTGTTTCTTTTCTATGGTCTGATCATGCAACACCTGATTCTGGGTATCCAGAATCTTTACCTGCCATGGGCTTGGCCCGAGCTCCACTTGGATAGGACGAGCCTTCATATCCGCTTTTAAATCAAGGGTGAGGGAATCATGAGTCGCTTTGGCATTGAGAAGCCAATCGTGGTACTGGATACGGCCCACTTCCAGCGAGGGCCAATCCTTTGGCAGTTGGGGGGCGAAACGGATCCGGTCGGGGGAGACGGACGTGCCAAGGAATCCTTCGGTTATAATCAGGGGAGCAAGGAGACTTTCGTAAAATTCCTGGTCGATGCCCAGGCCTTCTGGTGGGCCGCCTCCCTGCATGGTGCCCCGCTCGGCGGCCTTATCGGCGGAGTAGTAGCTCCGATATCCGCCCGCCTGCTGCACTTCCCCAAACCAGATGAGGATTTCCTCTAGTCGCTTCCAGGCATCGTCGGGTCCGTTGGTGCGCAACCGAGCCATCAAGTCGTGAAAGGTAAAGCCAAAGACCGAGCCTCCGTCCTGCACCTGCCAACCAAAAGGGATCTTTTCCGGTTCCGGCCAGGTCGGACGGTGGCGTTTTTCGCACTCTTTTTCCTGGCCGGGGTTCACCGACATTACGAATGCTTTGCGGGTCTTTTTCATGAATTTCTAAGTATGTCTTTCCGAGGTTGATCGCAAGTCCTAATGATCTGAAAACAGTAGTGTCCAGAATAAAACACTTTGACGCAGGGAGCGATTCGGCCAAGGTCACCAGTATGAATGTCCAAGCGTATGAGGCGACCGATCCATGGGTGCCTCGCGGGTTCTTGGGTCCCGTGAGGTTGGAAATCCTTCAGACCATCTCAACGAAAGCTCCATAAAAATGAGCATAATTCTAAACATTAGCCGGAAAGGGAAAACGTAAATGTTAAGCGGACCGATCATAGGTGTCATTTATCATTGGCTGGGTGGACTTGCCTCGGCCAGTTTCTATATCCCTTATCGAGGGGTGAGGAGATGGTCTTGGGAAACCTATTGGCTTGTTGGCGGGGTTTTTAGTTGGATTATTGCGCCCGTCACCTTGGCCACCTTCTTGGTTCCTGGTCTTTGGGACGTTATCGGAAAATCCACATTCCAGACTTTGGCTTGGACCTATTTCTTTGGGGCACTATGGGGAGTAGGGGGTTTGACCTTCGGTTTAACCATGCGGTACTTGGGCATAGCCTTGGGCATGGCCGTGGCGCTCGGATTTTGTGCGGCCTTTGGGACGCTTGTTCCTCCTCTTTTTAATGGGGAATTCGGCCAGATTGTTAGCTCTGGAGCCGGCCGGATGATTCTGGTTGGCGTGGCGACTTGCCTCCTTGGCATTGCAGTCAGTGGAGTGGCCGGGATGTCCAAGGAAAGGGAATTATCTCCTGAGCAAAAAGTAGCTACGGTCAAAGAGTTTCACTTCAGCAAGGGAATGCTGGTGGCCACATTTTCCGGGGTCATGAGCTCTTGTTTTGCTTATGGATTGGCAGCTGGAAAGCCAATTGCCGAACTCGCTGCAATATCCTTAGAGGAGAATGGGGGAAGTGACCTTTGGCAGAATCTGCCGGTGTTGGTGGTGGTTCTTGCCGGTGGTTTCACAACTAATTTTATTTGGTGTCTCATCCTCAATTTAAGGAATCGCTCGGGGCACGAGTATATCAATCTTAGTTCCAAAGTCGTGGCTGAAGTCAGTGCCTTCGAGGGGGTCTCTCTTTCTGCGGTGGTAGAGGATAAGATGGTCAGGGATGCGAGTATGATTTCCCCCGACCGGGTGAAGCCATCTGCTGGCCAACCCGATGCGACGGTTCTGATCAAAAACTATCTTTTTTCAGCACTGGCAGGGATTACTTGGTACTTTCAGTTCTTTTTTTATAGCATGGGCCAAACACGGATGGGGCAGTATGAGTTCAGTAGTTGGACATTGCACATGGCAAGCATCATCATCTTCAGCACTCTATGGGGGGTGATGCTGAAGGAGTGGAGCGGAGCGAGTCGGCGAACACATGGTCTAGTCGGTCTGGGGTTGTTTTTCCTCATTTTGTCTACGGTGATTGTTGGCTACGGAAATCTTTTGAAAGGAACCTCCTCGAGCCATTAAGTGCAGGGCGAAAAAATCCTAGTATGCATCCTCTCTTCCCAGCTCTTATTTTTCCAGTTCAGCAAACGCCTAGCGAAAGAGCGCTATTCCGCATCGGATAATACCTCAGATGATCAAGTCGAGCGCCTACCCAGAGATTGGGGTAGATCCAGTTCATGCCGTGGAGCTGGCTCTCCAAGTGCCAATTTCGATCCACTGTTGGCAGGCGGATGATGTGGCAGGATTGGAATCGGGGGGTGCGGCGGCGGATAGCGGGGGAATTAAGTCCACGGGAAACTATCCTGGTAAGGCTCGTAACGGGGATGAGATGCGGATGGATTTCGAAAAGGTCCTTTCACTCGTGCCGGGCGTTCATCGGGTTAATATTCATGCCTTCTATGCAGAGCCCGGGAATAAGAAGGTGGACCGGGATGGCATGGAATTCTCCCATTTTCAGAACTGGATGGACTGGGCCAAAGGGCAGAAGATATCGCTAGATTTTAATCCCACCTATTTTGCTCATCCCAAGGCGGCCGATGGCTTCACGCTTTCCAGTGCCGATGAGGCAGTCCGTAAATTTTGGGTGAAGCACGGCATCGCCAGCCGGAAGATCGCCGCGGCGATGGGCAAAGCGCAGGGCGGGGTTTGCGTCAACAATCACTGGGTTCCAGATGGGCTGAAGGATCTCCCTGGGGATCGTTGGTCGCCCCGCGCTCGACTAGCCAAGTCCTACGACGAGATCTTTGCGGCGGCGGTGGTGGATGAAAAGATGTGTCTGGATGCGGTTGAGCCAAAGCTGTTCGGGATCGGCAGTGAGGAGTATGTGGTGGGTTCGATGGAGTTTTATAGTTCCTACGCTTTGAGTCGAAAGAAGCTGCTCTGTTTGGATATGGGACATTTTCATCCGACCGAGGGGATTGCGGACAAGATTTCTGCTTTGCTCGCCTTTCATGAACAGTTACTCATCCACACCAGCCGACCTGTCCGATGGGATTCGGATCATGTGGTGCTATTTGATGATGCGACCCGTGCGGTATTTCATGAGGTGGGGTCGGGTGGGGCGTGGAACCGGGTGAAGGTGGCGTTGGATTATTTTGATGCGAGTATCAATCGAATCGCGGCCTATGTGATCGGGATCCGTGCCACGCGAAAGGCGATTCTCTCAGCTATGCTCACGCCTCATGATGAATTGGCTCGGTTGCAAAAAGAGGGCAAGGGGGCACAACGGCTTGCTCTCATGGAAAGACTGAAGGTGATGCCGTTTGGGGAGGTGTGGGAGGAGTGTTGCCGCCGTGCCAGCGTCCCCGACGAGGCCCAGTGGATCAATGAAGCGGAGAGTTACGAGAAGAAGGTGCTGGCGAAGCGGGGGTAGGGACGCGCTTTCGCGCGGATTTGGGATGTTGGATTCTTAATTTTTCCCAGAGAGTGAGGGATGCACCCCGCGAGAGCCAACAGAAGTGTTGCGAGTAGTCTTGTTTTCACCTCTCTCCGATCACTTGGTGGTGTTTAGCAGTTGATCGCGATGCGGAAAGTCTGGAACACCAACGGCTTAGAAGACGGGGCCATCATTCCCTTCAGCACCACCGTGCCTCTGACCACTCAGTTGGATGGAAAGCGAAAGGAGCTCTTCAAGGCACTGACTGGGGATGTGTTATTGGCTTAATCTGCTAGCAAGACATTCTCACGGCGTGAAACCGGGATGACGTGAGAAGATTGCACTTTTCCATCGCGATAGACGCACTCGACGACGGTTTTGCCGGGAGCGTGAAGTTTGAAATCGACATCCCATTCCTTGGGCCAGGCGGGCAGGACGCGCAATTCGCTGCCAGAGGTCTGCAAGGCCATTTCCTGCAAAGCGATCATACCGCTGCCGCCCCAGTTGTGGTCCGGCGTCCAATCGAAGCCCGGCCCCCAGAACGCCGGGAAACGCATGCGCGCTGGGGATTTGAAATCGTTGTTGCCACGCGCATCGGCGAGTTTCTTGGTGACGTAGTCCTTGGCTTCTTCGGTCAAGCCGAGCCGTGCGAGAATGATGGCTTGTTGCGTCCAGCCAAACCAATACTCGCGCGCCGGATAGAACGGGGGGTCAGACGGTTTGCGCCCACTGGTCCATGGGTCGATGCCGTAACGCCAGGTGTCGATGGCCACCTGCAAATCCGGTTGCCCGAGTCCATAATAGCCCCATGGAAAAACCGGATAGAGTTGCGGCAGTTCGTAGTTGCTGATGAATGTGCGTTCACCGGCGATGGGGCCGATGATTTTTTTGCCGTTTCGTTCGCGGAAGTTCAGGGCGGGCAATCGGCCCAGCCACTCCTGGAATTGGGACTTTTCTTCCGACGTGATCTGGCTTTCCGGCAAAGCGAGCAAACATTCCAGATTGCGGCGAAGGGCGCAGAGCACGTCGGTCGAGTTTTTGCCATGATAGGTCTCAAGCGCATGAGTCGGATCGAAGACCGCCTGGCCGGATTCATCCCATTTTTTTCCGGTCACCCGTTCATGCAACATCGGGAAATACTCGAAGTGGAAAACGACGAGCTTCTTCAACAAAGGCAGATAGGGAGTGAGATCGCCGCCGTTGAAACGATGCCACTCGTGGATCATGTAGGCGAACTCCAGCGCGGTCGTGTAGTAAGTGGCATGGGCGTCGGACAGACCCATCTCTTTTTTCGGATCGCGTTTACCGAGCGGCGGTTCCCATCCGTAGTGGCTGCCGAGGGGCAATCCACCGCTGCCGATTTGCTCGCAGAACGACGCGCCGGGGATCTTCCACGAGAGCTGTGTCCGGGCCTCGGCCGCGGGTAAATTTTTTCGATAGAAAGCAAACTGCGGCAGCATCGCATCGAAGTCGCCGCTCTTCAGCATCGGCCAATAGACGAGCCGCTGGTTCTGTTGGGTCCAGGCACCCCACATGCGGTAGTCGGGGTTGTAGAAACCAGCGTCCTTGTCCGAGCGGCTATTGACGTGGACGGGATCGAAGGTGAAAAGTCCCCCATTAAATCGAGTCGGCCACTCGCCGCGAACGTTGGAGGCAAGTAGGTAACGCATGAGTTGATAGTTCCGGCCAACCTGCCAACCGATGTCATCCGGCCCTTGCCCCGAGTTAACGATGATGTGGCTGCGATTCCAAAATGCTTTCCACCACGCTTGGTTGTCTTCCCATGCCTTCGAGTCCCCTCCACTGCTCTCTCTGACAAATTTGTCCAATCCTGCGCGCCAATTCTCAAGCGACGGCGTCTGATCAGTGTGGAGGAAAACCCGGAGGTGTTGGCGAGTTTGCGGCGCGGTGTTGCGGAGCAAATGTGAGCGGAATGGTGTTCCCGAATAACTGCCCTCGCTCTTGCCGGCTGCCACTAGACCATCGCCTGATAAGAGTCCGCCGAAGATGCGGTCGCGAGTCGGATGAGCGAACTCTGCCTTCACGGATTCGAGACCTTGGCCCTTCACTTCCTTGTCGAAAATCAGATCCGTGTTGTCGTTGCGATGAAAGAATTCCACGGCGGACTCACGATGAGTGACCTGGTCCGGATAGGTGAAAACTTCGCCGTCATACCAGTAGTAGCCGAACATGGACCAACGGTTGAAGTCATTGCTGTCCACTGTGCCATCGGCTTTCATGGTGCGCGGGACGAGATGTTTGGCGTTGCGCCATGTTTCCCAAGCCGCCGTCATCGTCAGCGGCTGCTTGCTCTCTAACTCGACGTGGACAATCGGCTTTGCCACGTCCACCCAGACCGAGCCACGCACGGATGCCGCCTCCAAGGTTGCTTCGATTTCCACGCGCCCGGTGCGCAGGTTGAGCGTCTGGCGGAAGTTGACGGTATTCGCCGCCCGCCGATCATCTGCCAGCGGGTTGCTGCCGGATTGCTTAAGCTGAATTTCGCCGATCTGAAACCACTCGCCGCTATGATTTTCAAACGCCAAACGATGATGGAGAAATGGCGCAGGACTTGCGACACGGAAGGTGCGCTCCTCATTTCGCTTGATGAAATTTTCATCAGCTCGGCGGTCGATTTCCTTCCACTTGATCCCGTCGTTCGATCCTGTGAGCACCCAGTTTTTCGGATCGCGTTCAGGGCAATCTTCAGCGGAGGTGAGGCGATATTCGTCGATGGTCCAGGTGCGTGCGGCTTCGATAGAAATCCATGCCGTCGGTGTTTTGACGAACCACTTCTGGTCGCCTCCGAGCTTATCATCGAAGGCGTGATTGGGAATTTGGCCACTGTCCGAGCCGCTGGCCGTGATGCGCGGGACTCGGGCAAAAGGGCTGGGATCTAGCCGCACGCGCACGCGGCCGCTTTTAAGCTGCTGGTCGTTTTCATCGATGTTGCCACTGCGGTCGATGTAGAGAAGAAGGTCGCCATTTTCGACCCAGACATTCACCCCGATGTCGCCACCACCGACGGGCATGGAGCCTGCCGAATTCTCACTGGGGCTGGTCCAGGTCACGTTGTAGGCATTCAGCCAGGCCAACTCCTCACCGCCTTGCAGCGTGGCGTAAAAACCCAGCATCAAGATGGTGAGGATTGTTTCAATGCGTTTCATGGTTGTTAATGCTAGGAATCTGCGTTTCACCTACGGCGGAGTCAATAGCAGGGGGGCCGGGCTTGAAGAGGGGGATGATTAGGGATTAAGGGATTAAGCCCCGACGCCGGTCGGGGCGAGGGGGGTTAAGGATGCGAACCCTACTACGTTCCGCGGACGCGTTACTTGGCCCCCTCTAACCTACCCCCGCCTATCCTCGGCACTCGCTCCGCGATGGGGGGGGGACGTTCCGCTATCGCGAGGGGATTCAAAGGGCGCCCGCAACGGGTGGGGGGAGAGGGGTCCCGCTTTCGCGCGGATTTTGGATTTGGAAAAAAACCTATGAAATATTAACAAAGATAGTACCGAATGATACTATCATAGATTAAAATTTCCTTTTAAAATTATCGGTCAAATTCTCGATCGGATCGGCACCATCCGCATCGATGTTTGCGGCGAGGCTTTGGTTCCTGATCACGGTGATTTGGTCCAAATGCCGTGGCGCGTGGTTGAGGACACGAGCAAAGACTTCAATTCCGAAGTGGGATTTTATATTTTGCTTAAAAGTGTTGTCAGAATATCAAAAAAACTTAATTCTGACTTAATTCTGACTTGATTCCACCCTAAGTAAGTACCAAGGTAATTGAGACTTTTTCGCAAATTTTCCCACACATACCATGAAGCCCGATCCATCCTTTGAAACCAAACCTTCCAGCGACCTAGGCGCTTCTTTAGGCGTTCTTTTACTCCGGATCTGGCTTGCCCTTCGGGCGATTGGTTCCGGGATCGAAAAATATGCGGGCACGGCAGTTTCCGACAAAGCTGTGATGATTGACGGGGCGGTGAATTCCTATGGGCTCTCGGATGCCACCTCGACGAAAATATATGGGTTCGCCTATTACCACGGGGTGCCCGCTGCGCTGATGGACAAATTTGCGTCCGAACCACTCTTGCCAAGTTTCTCGCTAAAAATTTACGACGCCATTCTCGGACCATCCTTCATTCTTTTGGGGTTGGCTCTCCTGGTTGGCTTTGCTTCTCGCTTCACGCTTTTTGCCATGGGTCTTCTCTACACGAGCCTGACCTTTGGCCTGATCCTGATCAACGAAAACTCCGGCGTCGCTTGGTTGGGAATCCATATTACGCTCATCAGCCTCATGCTTTTCTACTCCAAACACAATAAATTCGAACTCACTAGCCGATGGAAAATATGACCTCCTTGAATACCGCTGGCATGACCCGGCGAAGCTTCTTGCACCAAAGCGCGCTCGCCAGCTCGGGACTTGTGCTTGGTGCGCCCTCGATCCTCAGAGCAGTTGTCGGTGCTGCCGCCCCGTCGAATATGATCAATGTCGGCTTTATCGGCTGCGGCAAACAGTACGAAGTCGTTTTCAATGCCATGGTGAACATTCCTGGCCTTCGCTACACTGCGGTCTGCGATATCATGAAAGACCGTGTGGGGGCCGCTTATGGTCGCATCCGCTCGCGTTTTGGCTACGACCCGAAACGCTACATCGACGCCGCCGACATGCTCGAGAAGGAGAAGGATCTCGATGCGGTGATCGTGACCACGCCGGATTTCTGGCACGCTCCGCACACCGTTATGTCGCTGCGTGCGGGCAAAAATGTCTATTGCGAAAAAATGATGTCCAACAGCCTCGCGGGCGCGCGTTCCATGGTGAAGGCGATGGATGAAACCGGCAAGCTCTGCCAGATCGGCCACCAGCGCCGCAGCAACCCTCGCTACATTTACACGCTCAAGGAACTCATCCAACGCCACAAAATCTGCGGCCGCATCATCAATGCGAACGCGCACTGGAACCGCGCGGTCAGCTCCTCGCGTGATATCACGGCTCCTGCCAAAATTCTTCCCCCCAAGGAAACGCTTCTCAAATACGGTTACGGCCGGCCCAACGAGAATTTGTCGGAGGAGGAACTCCAGCGCCGGTTTCTCAACTGGCGCCTCTACAAAGACCTCTCCGGCGGGCCAATTTCCGACCTCGGCGCGCACCAGATCGACATCTTCAACTGGTTCTTTGGCGGTCCGCCAAAGTCCGTGATCGCCTCGGGCGGTTGCGATTACTTCAAAGACCGCGAGCATTTCGATAATGTCATGTGCATTTTCGACTACGACACGCCGGAAGGGGGGGCGAGGGCCTTCTACCAGGTCCTCACCACCACCAGCGCGGGTGGCGGATATGCCGAATCGTTCATGGGCACGGACGGCACCATCACCATCTCCGAGCGCTCGGCCTACACGAAAATCTACCGGGAGTCCGGATCCGCCCCAAGTTGGGAACCTCTCGTGCAGCAAGGCTGGCTTAAAAAAGCGTCTGCCTATGCGGCACCGGCCGACTCCTCCGATGCCATCGCCTCCTACGCCTCGGCGGCTCCCGAGAGTTTCGAGCTTCCGGGCGATTTAAACCTGCCGCCCCACCAACCTCACTTGGCGAATTTTTTCTCCGCCATCCGGGGCGAGGCCAAACTCAACTGTGATGCCCGCGAGGCCCTTGAATCCGAGGCTCCGATTTATTGGGTCAATCCCGCCGCCGAACGCAACGAAACCATCCTGCTCACCGAGGAACACCTCCACACATGAAAACACCAACACTCCTAACCCTCCTCGCCATGGCCATTGTTCCGATGGCGCAATCGGCCGATACCATCGCGCTCACCACCAAGATCCCGCCCGAAAAAATCGAAGGTACTCCGATTCAGATCAAAATTCCGAATCTGAAACCCGCCGCTTCCAAGGCCCCTCAAATCCAAGTCCCCGCCGGAACTGTTCTTCTTTCGAAAGGCAAATCGGTCACCGCGAGTGATGATTTTCCCATCCTCGGCGAATTGCGCTACATCACCGACGGGGAAAAAGAGGCGGGTGAAGGCTACTTCCTTGAACTTGCCAACGGCCTCCAGTGGGTGCAGATCGACCTCGAGCAAGAGGCCGCCATCCAAGCTCTCTGGGTCTGGCACTACCACTCCCAGCGCCGCGCCTACCACGATGTCGTCATTCAAATCTCGAATCATCCCACATTTGCCACGGGAGTGACCACCGTCTTCAACAACGACTTTGACAACTCCGCTTCGCTCGGCACCGGCTCCGACGCCCCCTACATCGAGACCCAATACGGCCTCCTCGTCCCCGTGGCAGGCGTCAAGGGTCGCTATGTTCGCCTTTACAGCAAAGGCAACACCTCGAACGACATGAATCACTACATCGAGGTCGAGGTGTTCGGAACCCCGGCGAAATAACGCTTCCTCGCATGACCCGCCTTGCCCTCCGCGTCGCCATCACCGTTCTTGCCGCGACTGGAAGTGCCTTCGCCTCGGATTACTCGGTGTTCAATCAGCACCCAGACGCCACACAAATCGCGGATGGGGTTTGGAAAGTGCATGACATGTCCCGCCCTTGGCCGCCCTCGGCCACACCAAAGCCATGGGCAGAACTGGAAAAGGAAACGAAGCCTCCCTCCGGTGCACAAATCCTCTTTGACGGCACAAATCTCGATGCCTGGAATGTTCCCCAACCTTGGATTCTCGAGCAAGGCGTCCTGCGAGTGCGCCCGGTCAATACCTCACTCAGCTCGAAGGACTCATTCGGCTCCTGCCATCTCCATCTGGAGTGGAGAACTCCGCCGGAAAGCACCAAAAAATCGGGTCAGGACAGAGGCAATAGCGGCGTATTCCTCATGTCCACCTACGAAATTCAAGTCCTGGACACCTACGAGAACAAAACCTACCCCGACGGCATGGCCGCCGCCCTCTACGGCGTGAAACCTCCGGATTTCAACGCTCTCCGCCCAACCGGGGAGTGGCAGTGCTACGACATCTGGTTCAAGCGCCCACTCTTCGATGATCCGGGAAAAATAACATCGCCCGCCTGCGTGACCGTCATGGTCAACGGGGTCATCGTGCAAAAGAATGTCCCCTTCGACGGCCCCACCTCCAATAAAATACGCCGCCCTTACCAAAAACACCCGGATGCCCGACCTCTCGTGCTCCAAAACCACAACGAAGTCGTGGAGTTTCGCAACATCTGGATTCAGCCGCTGCCCGATGACCAAGTTCTCTCGCCCGCAGGCCAGGTGGGCATCAACAAATGATAACACGCTTGCTGATCGCCGCTCTGTCGGCCTCGATCCCTCTGTTCGCGGCGGAACCCGTCGTTTGCAAATCCATCGACGAGGCGATCGCACGCGGAAACCTCGAGGCTGTGCAAAGCTTTCTCGTTGCCGACCCCGCTCTCGCCAAGGCCGGACCTAATCCACGCATGACGCCGCTTCAACAAGCCATCCTCCGCAACCGTGCGGAAATTGCGGCGGTCCTCATCGAAGCGGGGGCGGATGTGAAATCTCCCGACTCCTCGGGCCGAACCCCGCTCCATCTCGCCGTGGAACGCCGCAATCCCGAGATCGTCCGTATTCTCTTGGCTCGCAAAGCCGACCCATCCCGCCACGACGCCATCGGCTGGACCCCGCTCCACGAGGCCGCCGCCAGTGGGGGTGTCGAAATCATCGCTCTCCTCCTCAATCACGGCATCGATCCCGCCACTGTTTCGCGAACTGGAGACACCGCCCTCTCCATCGCCCGCCAGCGCGGGGATGCCGCCGTCATTTCCTCCATCGAAATATCCCTCAACACTCCATGAAAACAGCGCCAACCGCACAATCCAATTTCTCGCGTCGATCATTCTTGAAGGCCGGCCTCGCCACCGCCGCCGGCAACATTTTCTTCCCTTACATCGCTAGATCCAACCCGATCGGCGCAAACAACCGCGTCCGCATGGCCTTGATCGCTTGCGGGGACATCATGCAAGGTCACCATGGTTGGGCGCAGTCCCACCCGATGGTCGACCTTGTCGCTGTCTGCGATGTGAAAACATCCAAACGCGAAGCCGCTCTGGACAAGCTCAAAAAGAAGAACCCCGACGCCGTCGGGTATGTCGATTACGGCGACATCATGGCCCGCAGCGATATCGACGCCGTTATCGTCGGTACGCCCGACCATTGGCATGCCGCGATTTCGATCGATGCCATGCGCACCGGAAAGGATGTTTGGGTCGAAAAACCCATGGCCCTCACGCTGGACGAGGCAGCGGCCATGGTGGCCGCAGAGAAACGCTATGGACGCATCCTCCAAGTCGGCAGCCAGCAACGCTCCGGCTCAGAATTCCGCCAAGCGGTGGAGATCGTTCGTAACGGCTGGATCGGCGAGATCACCGAGATGCATATCGATTTTATGGGAGATTTTCCACCCGTCAGCTTGCTCGCCGAACAACCAGTTCCCGCCGACATCGATTACGATCGCTGGCTCGGACCGGCGCCATGGAGGCCCTACAACATTACGCGTGTGGGGGGATGGCGCACTTTCTGGGACTATGGATCGCGCAAAAACGGCGACTGGGGGGCACACCACTTCGATATCGTGCAATGGGCCCTCGACATGGATGGCAACGGGCCCGTGCTCTTCGTCCCGAAGGGATTCGAAGGGGAGCCCTATCAATACCACCAGTATGCCAACGGCCTAAAAGTCACTGCTTCGACAGGTGGCGGTCCGGCCAACGGTGCCATGATCCGCTTTGTCGGAAAAAACGGTGAAGTGAAAGTCTCGCGAGGCCAAATCGAAACCACGCCTGCTGGGCTGGCTTCACGAATTCCCTCGTCCAGCGAATTTCGCGCCTACCGCTCGAACGACCATCGGCAAAACTGGCTCGACTCGATCATCTCCCGACGGCCCCCGATTTGTCCGGCTACCGTCGGCGCAAGCACCTTTGACATCTGCGGGCTCGCAGGAATCGCGGAGCGCCTCAACCGCCCGGTCCGCTGGAACCCCGAAAAACGGGAAATCACCGGGGACCCCGAAGCCTCCCGCTTCGCCGACTACACCCGCCGGGCGGGATATCCACTCCCTGTTTGAAAACTCAATCAACCACAATTTTGAAACACCTTTTCACCACCCTCTTTCTCGCCACCGCCTTGGCCGCACAAGCAGCCATTCCGGCGGATGTCCTCGAAAACCTTGCCTCGTCGGATTTGACGAAGCGCTTCGCGGCGGAGACAAAACTCCGCCAACTCGCCTACGCGGCTGGAAAACCCGGAACTGACCCGGCCACCGCCGCCGCTTTGGAAAAAGACCTTCTGGCCCTCGCCTCGGACACGGCGGCCCCGGAGCCTTCGCGCCTCAGCGCATTGGAGCAACTGCCTTTCCTGGCCACCGCCTCCTCGGTTCCCGGTCTCAGCGTCCTGCTTTCCGATCCCACGCCCCCCATTCGGGAAGGTGCCCGCTGCGCTCTGCAGGACAATCCAGATCCTACCGCATCCGCACAGCTCCTGCAGGCTCTCGAAAAAGCCGACCAACCCGCGTGGACGCTCGGTCTCATGGACACGCTCGCCACTCGCGCTGATGCCTCCGCCATTCCCGCATTCGCCGCAAGGTTGGCCTCGCCAAATCCCGCCATTTCCTCGCTGGCTGCCCAATCCCTCGGCTCGCTTGGCGGTGCGGAATCGCTCAAGGCGTTGAACAGCTTCCTGCCAAACTGCCCGCCCGCAATCCTGCCTGCGGCCCAAGGCGCGCTCGTCCGCTGCGCCACAAAACAAGCGGATGGCGACAAGGCGATTTCCGCCCTTTGGCCAAAGGCCGTCAACGCCTCGATCCGTAGCCAGATTTTCAATGCCCTGGCAAGCCTTGGTGACGGTGCTCAAGCCGCGCCCCTTGTCACAGAAGTCATCGCTCAACAAGAAACACCAGCCACCACCGAAATCCTCCACCTCGCCGTTCTTTCAGGCAACGCCAAGCTGAAGGATCCCGTCCTCGCCGCACTGCCAACCCTCAAGGAGGATGCACGCCTCGCCGTGCATGCCGCGCTGGCCCAAAAATTGGACACCTCGCGTGAAGATGATCTCCTGGCCCTCGCCGCAGCTTTGAATGGGAACAAAAAAAACATCGCCATCGAACTTCTTGGCTCCTGCGGCACCGAAAAAAGCGTGGACTTTCTCGTCGCCGAAGCCATGAAAAAATCCCCGCAAACCTTGCCTTCCACCTCCTTGGCACTCAACCGCCTGAAAGTTCCCGGCCTGGACCAGCGCCTCATGGAGCAGGCGGTTGCTCCACCTGGGCCAGTGGCTGCCCAAGCCATGATGCTGTTAAGCTTCCGGAATCCCGAAGGCACCGAAAATGTTCTCTTGAAACTCGTCGCGCCAGACGCTCCGACAGACTCCAAAGCCAGCGCCCTTTCCGCTTTGGAAAACGTGGGTGGATTTGAATCAGGCACTCGACTCATCCAGTGGATTGCAATGACTCCTTCGGGCCAAGACCCCAAGCCCTATATTGCCCTCTTTCGTAGGATCGCTCCCCGAATGAAAGCGGCATCCGCCCTGTGGAAGGATGCCTTCCTGCCGGCCTTTGAGTCCGCCCCTGTGGAAAACCGCAGCGCTCTCCTTCTGACCATTCCCGGTCTCCGCTGCCCCGAATCCGGAGCCACGCTTGTCGAATGGATTCGCACGGATAAGGCGGCCATGCGTACGAACGCTATCGAGCAGTTGTTAAGTTGGTCGTCCTTCGATGCGGGGGAGTCGATTCTTGCCGCCGCAACCCTTCCCGAATTGGACGCTGCCGACCGCGAGAAACTTTTTCAAGGCGCCAGTAAGCTAATCCTACCCACGGTCCATGCTGAACCTCATCTCAAAAAAGACTACGCCAAAAAAGTCCTCGCCGCCGCTCCGGAAGGTCCGATGCGTGATTCCATCCAGGAGGCAATGAAGGGCGCCGGGCTTTCCAATTGACCTCCACCAAAAAACGCCATGCCAAGATCTCTGACATTATTCACCGGCCAATGGGCCGACCTGCCACTCGCCGACCTCGCCCCGCTTGTTAAAAAGATGGGCTACGACGGCGTGGAACTCGCCTGCTGGGGCGACCACTTCGATGTCGACCAGGCCTCCTCGTCGAAATCCTACCTCCGCGAAAAATGGGAACTGCTCGCCGACCACGGCCTCACTTGCTTCTCGATCTCGAGCCACCTCGTCGGCCAGGCGGTGTGTGACCTCATCGATGCCCGCCACAAATCCATCCTCCCGCCCGATGTCTGGGGCGATGGCGAACCGGAAGGGGTCCGCCGCCGCGCCGCCCAAAAGATGGCGCTCACCGCCAAGGCCGCCCGCGCTTTTTTCAATGCCAAACCAGGCTTCTCGAAAGCTCCGCACCGTGTTGCCGTCAACGGATTCACCGGTTCCTCGATCTGGCATTCCATCTACGCGTTCCCGCCAACCTCGCAGGAATATTGGGATGCCGGGTTCGCCGACTTCGCCAAACGCTGGACCCCGATCCTCGATGCGTTCGACAAGGCAGATGTCGATTTCGCTCTCGAGGTGCATCCGACCGAGATCGCATTTGATATCGCCACCGCCGAGCGTGCCCTCGCTGCCGTAAAAAACCACCGCCGATTCGGCTTCAACTACGACCCCTCGCACCTCGGCTACCAAGGAGTGGACTATGTCGCGTTCATCCGGAAATTCGGTCCGCGTATTTTTCATGCCCACATCAAAGATGCCTGGTGGGGTCACGGCGACGGCTCGGTCGGCGTCTTTGGCGGTCATACGACCTTTGGCGACGCCCGCCGCCAGTGGGATTTCCGCTCGCCGGGTCGCGGTGACATCAATTTTGAGGAGGTCATCGTGGCCCTCAATGATATCGGCTACCAAGGCCCGCTCTCGGTCGAGTGGGAGGACATTCGCATGGATCGCATCCATGGCGCCACCGAGGCCGCCGCATTCGTGCGCCAGCTCGACTTCTCTTCAAGCGCCGTGGCGTTCGACGCCGCCTTCGACAAAAAGAAGGGCAAATCCAAATGAGCTCAGCGAAACGCAAAATCCGCATGGGCATGGTCGGCGGCGGACGCGGAGCCTTCATCGGAGGCGTCCACCGCATGGCAGCGGCTCTCGACGGGCAGATCGAACTCGTCTGCGGCGCGTTCAGCAGCGACCCGCAACGCTCGCGCGACTCGGGAGCTGATTTCTTCCTCCCGCCGGAACGATGCTACGGCACCTTTGAGGAAATGATGAAGTCCGAGGCCGCTCGGCCGCTCGGCGAGCGCATGGATTTCGTCGCCATCGTCACTCCAAACCATGTCCACTTTCCCGCCGCCAAGGCCGCGTTGGAACACGGCTTCCCAGTTCTCTCCGACAAACCCGCGACTTTTAATCTCGCGGAGGCGAAAGAACTCGGCGCCCTCGTTGCCAAGGCAGGTCTGCTCTACGGTCTCACCCACAACTATACCGGCTATCCGCTCGTCAAAGAAGCCCGCGACATGGTGCACTCCGGAAAACTCGGAAAAATCCGAAAGGTTGTCGTGGAATACCCTCAAGGATGGCTCTCCACACGCCTCGAAGAATCAGGGCAGAAGCAAGCCGCCTGGCGCACCGATCCGACCAAATCAGGCGCAGCCGGTTGCCTCGGCGACATCGGCACCCACGCCGAAAATCTCGCGGAGTTCATCACCGGCCTCCACCTCAAAGAACTCGCGGCAGACCTTTCCATCTTCGTCGAAGGCCGCGCGCTCGATGATGACGGCAATGTCCTCCTCCGCTTCGATAACGGCGCGAAGGGCATCCTCCACTCATCCCAAATTTCCGTAGGCGAGGAGAACAACCTCAACATCCGCGTCTATGGCGAACTCGGCGGACTCGAGTGGCACCAGCAGGAGCCGAATACTCTTCTTGTGAAATGGAACGACCGTCCGACGGAAATCCGCCGCACGGGCCTCGGTTACCTTGGGGCCAGCGCCGCCGCGCACACGCGCGTCCCGGCGGGCCACCCTGAGGGCTACCTGGAAGCCTTCGCCAATATCTACCGCAATTTTGCCAATCATCTGCGCGCTGTCATCGACGGCACTACGCCCGACGCCACCGCGCTGGACTATCCGAAGATCGCAGACGGCATCCGCGGCATGGCCTTCATCGAAGCGGCGGTGGACAGTTCAAAACACAACGCCCGCTGGACCTCACTCCCCATATGAAAATCAAACAACTCGCCCTCACGATGATTCTTGGTTCCACCATTCTGGCCGAAGCCGCCGATGCCCCCAAGCGTGTCCTCGTCTGCACCACCACCGTGGGATCGCGGCACGCGTCGATTCGCCAAGGCGAGGAAGCCCTCGCTGCGTTGGATACCTCCTCACCGGACTTCGAAATCGTCACCTGGCTCCGCCAACCCGAGATCGAAGTGCCCCAAGCTCCCAAGCCTCCCCGCAAGCCGGCGGACAATGCTCCCCAGACCGAGCTCGACAAATACACGGCCACCCTCGCAGACCAGAACAAGGCGATGGAAACATGGAACCGCGAGGTGAAACCGCAAGCCGACATTAAACGCGCCGAGTTCAACGCCGCCATGGCCAAGACTCTCGAGGCGCTTTCACCCCAAGCCCTGCGCGACAACCGCATCGATGCCGTTGTGTTCTGCAACACTTCGGGGGCTCTCCCGCTTCCCAATCTCGAGGGCTTCGTGGAGTGGATTCGCACGGGCGGTTCGTTCATCGGCATGCACGCAGGCAGCGACACGCTGAAGGATTCGCTTCCCTTCACCGACATGCTCTGCGGCGCCTTCGATGGACACGGCCCCCAAGTTTCCGCCACCCTCCACGCGGGGGACAAGGCGCATCCAGCCAATGGCAATATCGGGGACACCTGGACCCTCTCCCAAGAGGAAATGTATCTCATTAAAAAACACGGCCGCGACAAGGTGCGCTCGATCTGGTTCATGCGTCACCACCCCAACAAGCCCGAGGAAAAAGGCTTCTTCCCGGTTGCCTGGGTGCGCGGCCTCGGCGAGGGACGCGTCTTCTACACCACCCTCGGCCACCGCGAGGATATCTGGAGCATCGACCCCGCGCTCCCGAAGCGCATCAACTCGATTGAAATCGCCACCCAATTCCGCAGCCATCTCCTCGGAGGCATCCGCTGGGCCCTCGGCCTCGCTCCAGGTTCCTCCGAACCCAACCCCACAACCAACTAATCAAAAAAGCCAATGAGCACTGAATACTTCCGAGAAGTTCCCAAAATCGCCTACGAAGGTCCAAAGTCCAAAAATCCCTTCGCCTTTAAACACTACAACCCCGACGAACTCGTCGAAGGCAAAACGATGCGCGACCACCTGCGCTTCGCGGCCGCCTACTGGCATGTCATGCGCAACCCTCTGGCCGATCCCTTCGGCGGCGGAACGGCCCACATGCCGTGGGATGACGGCTCGAATTCTGTCGCCAACGCTCAGAAGCGTGTGCGCGTCTTTTTTGAATTCCTCGAGAAAATCGACATCGACTTCTACTGTTTCCACGACCGCGATGTTGCGCCGGAGTGCGACACTCTGGCCGAGTCCCACGCTGCACTGGATGCCGTCGCAGGAACTCTCGCCGAGGAGCAACAACGCACTGGCAAGAAGCTCCTCTGGGGCACCGCCTGCCTCTTTTCGCATCCGCGCTTTGCCCAAGGTGCGGCAACATCTCCGAGTCTGCCCGTTTTCGCCCATGCTGCGGCGCAGGTGAAAAAGGCCATATCCGTAACCAAGCAACTCGGTGGTCAAGGCTATGTCTTCTGGGGCGGGCGTGAAGGCTACTCCTCGCTCTGGAACACCGACATGAAACACGAACTCGACCAACTCGCCGCCTTCTTCCACATGGCGGTCGCCTGGAAAAAAGAGATCGGTTTCGACGGGCCCTTCTGGATCGAGCCGAAGCCCCGCGAACCCTCCACGCACCAATATGACTCGGACTCTGCCGCCTGCCTGAACTTCCTGCGCGAATACGGCCTGCTCGATGAGTTTGCCCTCAACATCGAAACAAACCACGCCACCCTCGCAGGTCACACCATGCGTCACGAACTCACTGTGGCCGCCAACGCGGGCAAGTTGGGATCAGTGGATGCCAACCGCGGTGATGAACTCATCGGCTGGGATACCGACCAGTTCCCAACCGACATCCGTCTGGCCACCGAGGTCATGCTGGTCGTCCTCGGTATGGGCGGACTGACCAAAGGCGGGCTCAACTTCGATGCCAAGCGCCGCCGCGAGTCGCACGATCCCGTCGACCTCTTCCACGCCCACATCGGCGGCATGGACACCTTTGCACGCGGCCTCAAAGCCGCTGCCGCCATCCGTGCCGACGGCCGTATCGAGGAATTCCTCAGGAACCGCTACGCGTCCTGGGATTCCGACCTTGGTAAAAAGATCCTCGCGGGCAAGGCGAGCTTCGCAGAGTTGGAAAAAACCGCCCTCTCCCAGCGGTGTCCCACCCTCGCCAGTGGTGGCCAGGAATACCTCGAAAATATCGTCAACGAACTCCAGTGATCACGCTTGGCATCGACTGCGGCACGCAGAGCCTGAAAACTGTCGCTCTCGAAGGCGACTCGGGAAAAATCCTTGCTTCGGCAAGTAAAGCCTACGGCCTCATCGAAGGCCTGCCCCCCGGCCACGCCGAGCAAGATCCTGCCATCTGGTGGGACGCCCTGCACGAGACTGTGGGGAAGGTTCTCTCCGATCTCGGATCCAGAAAATCCGAGGTCGGCGGGATCGGCGTCTCCGGTCAACAGCACGGCTACGTGCCGCTCGATGCCAACTTCGAGGTCATTCGCCCCGCCAAACTCTGGTGCGACACATCGACATCCACCCAGTGCGATGAAATTCGCGCCAAGCTCGGCGGACGCGAGAAAACCATCGCGCTCGCGGGAAACGATATCCTTCCTGGATTCACAGCGCCGAAGATTCTCTGGCTCAAACAAAATGAGCCTGCGAATTTCGCCCGCCTCGCCCATGTCGCGCTGCCGCATGACTTCCTCAATCTGAAGCTCACCGGCACGCTCCGCATGGAATTCGGCGACGCCTCGGGCACGGCCTTGATGGATGTCCGCTCGCGCACTTGGTCCCGCCAGGTCTGTGACGCCATCGATCCTCGGTTGGTGGATATGCTTCCGCCCCTCGGTTCCTCGCTAGAGCCTGCTGGAACGCTCCGCGCCGAACTTGCGGCGGAGTGGGGCCTGCCGTCGACTGTCACCATCTCCTCTGGCGGCGGCGACAATATGATGGCCGCCATCGGCACGGGAAACACCCGCTCGGGTCTTGTGACCGCAAGCCTTGGAACCAGTGGCACCATTTTCGCCTGTGCTGACAATCCGGTGATCGACCCGCAAGGCGAGATCGCCGCGTTCTGCGACAGCGCCGACCACTGGATGCCGCTTCTCTGCACCATGAATGTTACCGTTGCCACCGAGGCGTTCCGCAATCTCTTTGACTGGGATCATGCCAAAATGGACGCTTGTATTTCGAGCGTGCCGCCGGGTGCCGAGGGCCTCCTTTTCCTTCCCTACCTCCAAGGCGAACGCACGCCGAACCTGCCCCACGGCTGCGGCGTTCTCCACGGCATGACGATCTCGAACATCACGCCCGCCCATTTCGCGCGCGCGGCGATGGAGGGCGTCACCCTCGGCATGGCCTACGGCCTTCGGCGCATGGAATCCCTAGGCCTCAAGCCGTCCGAAATCCGTCTCACCGGCGGCGGCAGCCAAAGCCCGGTCTGGCGCCAAATCCTCGCCGATGTTTTCGGCTACCCAGTCGTCATGATGGAGAGCGCGGAAGGCGCCGCCCTCGGGGCCGCCATCCAAGCCCTCCACGCGGCTTCGCCTGGTTCTTCGCTGGACGACCTCGTCGCCCGCTGCACTCCGGTGAAAGCCGGAAGTCGCCTTGAACCCAAGCGCGTCGATTTCTACCAGGGCCTCCTCGGCCAACAAAACGCCCTTCGCGAAAAAACCATCTCGCGCCACTGATTAAGACACCAACCTTCCAGCAGATGAACCAAGACAAAAACCAGCAACTTTTTTGGGGTTGCTTCATCGCCCTCGTCACCACCTCGTTCGCTTTCATCACGCGGGCGTTCCTTGTCAACGACCCCTCGCTCTGGCCGGCAGACCTCGGCCTGGACAAGGTGAAAGCCCAGGAACTCTTCGGCGCGGGCATCTGGCCGTTCGCCATCTCGATCATCCTCTTCAGCCTGGTGATCGACCGTGTGGGCTACCGGGTGGCGATGATTTTTAGTTTCGTGTGCTATGCCGTCTATGCCGTGCTGGCGCTCCAAGCCCACGCCGTCCTTCACCCTTCAGGTGTTCCGCTGGAGGGTGAGGCTCTGGCCGCTGCGCGCGCGTCCGCCTGGAACTTGCTCTACGCGGGGTCGATCATCCTCGGCTTGGGCAACGGCACCGTGGAAGCTTTCATCAATCCCGTCGTCGCCACCCTTTTCAACCGTGAGAAAACGAAATGGTTGAACATGCTGCACGCCGGTTGGCCGGCTGGCCTTGTCGTGGGTGGGCTTATTTCGATCTTCCTCGGCGCGAAGGTCGCGGCCGATTGGCGCATTCTGGTCTATCTCATTTCGATACCGGCCATCGTTTACATGCTGATGCTTTTCCGGGTGAAATTCCCGCTGAACGAACGAGTCGCCGCCGGCGCCTCCTATCGCGAGATGCTCGCCGAATTCGGTGTCCTCGGCGCGGCCCTCGCCGGATTTCTCGTCTTCAAACAACTCGGCATGGTTTTCGGTTGGCCGCAAGCGGTCACCTGGACTCTCCTCATCGTCTCGGTCGCTGCCTACGGTCTCTATGGTCGCTCGCTGGGTCGTCCAATCCTGCTTCTCCTGTGCCTCATCATGATGCCGCTCGCTACCACCGAACTGGGAACCGACGGCGCCATCTCGGGCATCATGGAAGAACCCCTCCATGCCATCGGCGCGAATTCGCTTTGGGTGCTCATTTACACCTCGAGCATCATGATGTGCCTTCGCTTCTTGGCAGGTCCGATTGTTCATAAACTCACCCCGCTCGGCCTCCTCGCCGTCTGCGCCACGCTGGCCTGCGCAGGGCTTTTCCTTCTCTCGAAAGCGCACGGTCTCGCTTTCATCTTCTTCGCCGCGACCCTCTACGGCGTTGGAAAAACCTTCTTCTGGCCGACCATGCTCGGCGTCGTCGCCGAACAAACGCCCAAAGGCGGAGCGCTCACCCTCAACGCCATCGCAGGCATCGGCATGCTAACCGTCGGCATCCTCGGCGGCCCGCTCATCGGCGAAATGCAGGAACGCTCGATCGAATCCGCCATCGAGGCCAAAACCCCCGGAGCCTACCCAGCCGTCTCGAAATCCGACTGGTATTTCTTCGGAACCTACCGTGCCTTGGACCCCGCGAAACTCTCGGCGCTTCCTGAGGCCTCTTCGCAGGAAATTTCCACCATCGCCAAAGTCGCCCGCCAAGGCTCGTTAGCAAAGGTGATCGTCTTTCCGGCGTTCATGCTCGTCTGCTACCTCGGCCTGATCGTTTGGTTTCGCTCCCGTGGTGGATACAAGGCGGTCAGCCTCCCGGCCAATCACTGATCTTCACGCGCTCCAGTCGGGATCGCTGATCACGCGGGACCCCGCCGGGAGGTGCGCCGTGAATTCGGCGATGTCTTCGGGCGTCATGGTGAAGCATGCGGTGGAGAACGCATCGGCCCACGGTGCCCTTGGGTGGATCACCCAGACATTTTCGAAGGTTTGCGCTACCGTACCATTCTCGGGATTCACAATGTGGGCGCCTTGTTGCAAATTTCCCGACGCCGCAAGCGCGGAGTCGCGCAAGAACAAACGCCTCGCGCCCGCCGAATGCGGGATGTCGATCGGCCAATCCATCGAACCCAGGGCAAGAATCGTGCTCGCCCCGGAGGTCAGTAGGGCATCTCCGATTCCATGCGCGGCGAGAATCTCTCCCATGCGCTCCAACGCAAAACCCTTGCCGATCGCACCAAGATCCAGCACACGCCCGGCTTCGAGGCATTTGACGAGTGGCCTGTGCTCATCGAGCGAAACGACCCCGCGCAGGGTTCCCGCGGCTTTGGAACCCGACTTCACCGCATCAATCATTGTGCCCACGCCCGGATCGAACCGGCCTCCAGTTGCCGCCGATGCCTCAATCGCCAAGCGCAGGCACTGGTCGCACTCGTCGCTGAGGAAAAGCGTTTCTCCGGCTCCCATCGCATTGATACGGCTGATGTCGCTTCCCGGCGCATAGCGACTGAGCACCCCCTCGAGTTCCTCGAGTTTTTGAAACGCCTCGGAGACGGCAGAGTCCACCCGCGCTCGATCTCCGCCAGGCACGAAAAGGCGAAAGGTCGTTTTCATCGCATCCGAGGCATACCTCCAGAGCGAGGGATTTTCGAAGAACGGCATCGTCTGGAGCGTCCCGCTCATGGTGCGAGTAACTCCTCCGCTCGGATGTCACGCCTGACAAACACCGTCACCGGCACCTCGCAGCGTAGCCCTTGGAAAAAGGCCTCATGCGTCGCGGCGAGGCGCTGACCGCATTTTTCCGACATTTCCGGCATTGCGATCACCACCGCGAAGGCTTCAAGGTCTTCCGGCATCGTTTCGAAATAGCCCGTCGGAACGGTATCGCGCAAATACCAGGGAAGGGGCCAATAGCCATTGCCTAGAACGGCCATTCTTCCTTTCTGGAAAGAGGCTGAATTCTTCTTCAAGGCATGAAGACGATTCCGAAGGCGCTCGATGTCGGAGGAGGTTGGGGAATAAACCAAGGGGTTTCGCGAGTCGTTCGGAAAACGAAAAACGGCCGCGTAGGTCTGTTGGAGTTGGAAGAAAACGACGGCTCCCGCCAGCACCCAGGCAAGCCAGTGCTTCATCGCCGCCACACCATTGCCCGCGAGCATACAGACCTGCATCCAAGGAATCACCATCAGCCAAGGGTTCTTGTAGGAAATCGCGGAATAGACAACGAACTGAACCCCGGCGGAAATCGCCAGCAATCGCAGAAAAGGATTCGCCCCGCGCCAAGCCGTCCATGTCCCCGCCAAAGCAAACACCGCCACTCCCGCCTCGCTCCACCCTTGGGGCGGGCGGTGTTTCGGAGTGATCAATAAATCCCAATAGTAAAGCGCCGGTTTGGCATGTCCTAGATCGGTTGCGTAGCCCGCATAGGTCGAAAAAAAAGAGAGCGGATTTCCATACGCTGAGATCAAGACCGCGAGGAATGCCACCAATGAGAAAGCCGCGGCCATCCCAAGCTGGCGCAGGTTTTTCTGTGATCCCGACACGAGAAGTCCGATCAACCATGAACCAGCCACGATGGCGAAAGTTTCCTTCGTCGCCGCCATCAAACCAAGAGCAAGACCTCCACAAACAGCTGCGAGTCGCGATGGCGAAGTCATCCACCAACCCAGGCAAGCCAGTGCCACCGCCGTGAACAGTGCCAGCAACGGCTCATGAATGAAAACCCGCGAATAATAGCAGAGGAGGGGAGAGATCGCCAGAAGCAGGGCTCCCAGAAGAGCGCCAATTTCTCCCAACCATCGGCGCAGGAGGAGAGGCAGCAGGATGACCAGCGAACCGCACAGCGACGCGACTCCACGCAGCGTCAGGATATCCAGATCCTCAAAAGATTTTAGCCCAGTCAAACGAGCGCTCCAAGAAGCGAGCCAGGAGAGGGCAGGCCCATGAAAGTGCGATGGGTCGAAGGAATACCCGAGACCCTCCAGTCGCGCCGCCGTGATTTTTGCCCCGACCGCCTCGTCGGCATGCAGAGGGGCGACGGATAAGTCCAAAAATCGCAGGCCTACCCCGAGAAGAAAAATAGGGATCCAAATCAAGCGGACTATCGCGAGGGACACGACGATAGCCTGTGGTCGCTTGCTGAAATGGTCAAGGGAGCTCCGGTTGTCTGGCGTGCGGGTCGACGCCGCCCGCGACCCGCCCCAACCCGTCGAGCTGGTCATGGATCCAGTCCCTCGGATTTTTTTCCTACCTCCTTAGCATTTTTTCGTCCACCCCTCTCGCAAAGCTACCCAGAAGAGTTCGAGGCCGTCCCGGAGAAGGCTGACCTTGCCGCCCTTGATGTCGCTCCAGTTGACTGGGATCTCTCGGATCGGACAATCCACGGATATTAGTTTCCCCAGTAATTCGATATCCCAGGCGAACCCATGACCGTGAAGTCGGGAGGAAATCTTTTTAAAGATATGGGAAGGAATAAACTTTAAGCCGCACTGGCTATCGTAGATGCGAGAGTCCAAACAGATTCCGACCCAGGTAGCGAAGACTCGCCCCGCATAGTGTCGGAGCAGATCTCGCTGCACGGAGAAGCCCAGCATTTTTATCCTGGAAGCAAACACCGCGGGCCCACGACCTCCCGGGGACAGCTCCCTTGCCAAGCGGGCAACTTCCACAGGTGCCAAGGCTCCATCCGCATCGACAAAACCCAAATAATCAAAACGCGATCGGCAGGCCTTCCAGGCGGCTAGAATCGCGCCCCCTTTTCCCCGATTCTTTGGCAGAGCTAAAAAATCAAAGTTGCCCCGGTAACGAGTTTGCATTTTTTTCAACAAGGGCTTGAGGGCGGCGATTTCATCAGGGCCTGAACCGTCATCGACCAACATAACCAGAGAGTTGGGAAACTTGGAGGAGATGACCCGGAGTAGCCCCGGCAAAAAACGACCCAAACGGCGACTTTCCCGATAAGCAGGAACGGCCAAAAGAAAACTGGGTTTTTTACTCAAATGAAAAAGGGAAGGAAATGGAGAGTGCTATGGAACAATCCATGATCCCTTTTCTGACACAGAAGAAGTAGCTTTTCCGCCCCGCAATCCGTGGCGAGCACGGCTTGGCCCGCCTCCCGAAAGCTGAGAGCAGAAATTTGCGGCGGCCACCAGCAGACATGGTCTTTCATTTAGGATGAAGATCGTATCCATAGCCAGCTAGGGCGCAAAGTCCGAACATCGCACTGCGCCAAAACCTGCCGCCCGAATTCTGCCCGATCCCGTTGAAACCACGGAACCCCTGGTGAGGTCCCACCAGCGAGACAAACCCAGCCAGAGAGACTGTCAAAACCCACTTCGGGAGTTCCAGAACTAAAGCCACTTTGCGGAAGGAACTTGCAGATCGTTTCCACCTGCAATCGGGTATTTCGATCTACTCGCAGATGGCTCGCCTCTGATCCGGCCACTAGCTCTTTCAACTGCCTTCACCTCAAAAGCAATTTCTCAGCAATAATTTAAATCCATGAGTGTTCTACAAAATTGGATTCCGGTGAGGCTCACCGACGACCTGGCCTGTTTTGTCGTTGGGAGCTTCGGGCGGTTTTTCCGGATCGGGTTGGTCGCGCGAAATTTTTTCACGCTAAGTCCGCAAAGGTCGGAAAGGGGGGAGATTAGGGATTAAGGGATTAAGGGGTTAGGGAATTCAGCGCTTGTTTGCGTTCTTTTCCGTTTGGAAAAGAACTAGGAAGACCAGGGACGGTCGTCCGTACCTGGCGATCGATCCCGCGGTTGCGGGACGATTGTTCGGGATGGAAAACGGAGGGCGGTGGGGTCAGATTGTGGGCTATGGGTTACTTAGCTTTTTTGGTGCTCTCTTTTCTGGTTGCGACCGGATATGCGAAGCCGAAGGTGGCCTGTGACCTAGATATCTCGAAGGGTGGGGTGAAGGCATGAGGCGATTGAGGCGGCGGTCGTTTTTGAAGTTGGGGGGCGGAGCGATGGCTTCCTTCTTTCTGCCTCGTGTTCGAGGGGCCACGGGCTCGACCGATTGCATCATTATCGGGGCCGGAATTGCGGGCTTGGCGGCCGGGGATTACCTGAGGAAGAAAGGCTGGGGTGTGACGATTTTGGAGGCGAGGGAGAGAGTGGGAGGGCGGGTGTGGTCGAGAGCGGGCTTGCAGGTTCAGCTAACTGAACGAAGATAGGTTTATTGCCGGCTTAGCTCAGGGGTAGAGCAGCGGTTTTGTAAACCGCTGGTCGTCGGTTCAAATCCGACAGCCGGCTCCAACTTAAACAGTTTTTAATAAGCATATTAAGTTCCAAGTAGGGAAATAGAAGAATGTCACCGCATGACACGTTATCTTAAATTTTTGGCAAAATTGGCAGGGGCAAAGGAGCTTTATCAGGCGAAGTTACTTTCGAAGGAGGGGTGGGAGCGGGTGGAACACAGCCCATGAAGATTGCTCACGCCAAGGTCGCTAAGGTCGGAAAGGGGATTACGAAATGCGAAATTCGAAATGCGGAAATTGGAAATTGGAGAGTGTGAATGGGGGAGGGGATTAAGGGGGGGGGGGGGGGGAGGGGCAGAAATTCGAAATTCGAAATGCGCCCCGCAGTTGCGGGATCCCGCATGTGCGGGAGATTTTTAATTGGGGAAGAGATTGCTCACGCCAAGGCCGCAAAGGACGCTAAGACCCGACGCGGGCCCCGACTCAGGTCGGGGTAGAGACGCAGACGCGCCTTTGGGTGAGGGTATTGAGTGGCTCAAACCACCAATGTTTCAATCGGCTGACCGTGACGGTCAGCCCTACCAGTGGACGGTATTGATCCCGCAGTTGCGGCCCCGACGCCTGGCTGGTCGAGGCCGACACCAAGATCGGCTACGAAGTCAGCTTCACCCGCCACTTCTACCAGCCGCCCCAGCTCCGCACCCTCGGCCAGATCAGCGCCGGTATCCTCGCGCTGGAGCAGGAGACCGAAGGCCTGCTCCACGAAATCACGAAAGGAGCCACGGCATGACGCCATTTTGTCCGCAGACTACAATATGGAGCGGATTCAAGCCCATATCTCAGTCTGGAGAATATATGGACGCCAATTGTGCGCCATGCATACTTTCACTGAGATATGAGTGAACCAGCCACCGATGCCGATTTCCGCTTCCGTGCGGGCCGTTCTATCAGCCAGCCGACGGGTTATCGTGCGTTCATTCCAGCTCCGCTGCCGCCATCGCCACCTGTGCGGCTGGATGCCGCGCTGCTCGGATTACTTTCCAAAGCAGACAGCACCTTGGGGCGGCTCGATGGCTCCATTCAGATTCTTCCGCATCCCGACCTCTTCGTCTTCATGTATGTGCGCAAGGAGGCCGTCCTTTCCAGCCAGATCGAAGGCACGCAAAGCTCCCTGCAAGACCTCCTCTCCGCCGAGGCGAATATCCTCTCCCCAGATGCGCCAAAAGATGTCGATGAAGTCGTTAACTACGTCACTGCCATGAACCACGGACTGGCTCGCCTGCACGAGCTTCCCGTCTGCGTTCGCCTGGTCAAAGAAATCCATGAACGGCTGCTGAAAGGCGTTCGCGGGGCGCAGCTCACGCCCGGCGATCTCCGCACTTCGCAAAACTGGATCGGCCCCGGCGGATGCACGCTCAATGAAGCGACCTTCGTCCCCCCGCCGCCGCACGAAGTCCCCGGTGCGCTCGGCGCATGGGAGACCTTTCTTCATTCGGAGTGCGACCTGCCGCAGCTCATCCAGATCGGGCTGGCCCATGCCCAGTTCGAGACCATCCACCCCTTTCTCGATGGCAATGGCCGCGTAGGTCGCCTGCTCATCACCTTCCTTCTCTGCCAGCGGGGTATTTTGGCGAAGCCCGTCCTCTACCTTTCACACTTCTTCAAACAACACCGCTCCGAGTATTACGAACGCCTGCAAGCCATCCGCGACCACGACGATTGGGAAGGCTGGCTTGCCTTCTTTCTCCGTGGCGTCGCCAGCGTCAGCGTGGAGGCCGCCGAGACCGCCCGCCGCATCCTGCTCATGCGTGAGGAACACCGCGCCGCCGTCACCGCCAGCATGGGCCGTGCGGCAGCGGCGGGCCACCGCGTCTTGGAGCAGCTCTTCCAGCACCCTATGCTCACCGTCGCCGATGCCCAAAAACTCACCGGCAGCACCTACAACGCCGCCAATGCCGTCGTCGCCCAACTCTGCACCCTCGGCATCCTCGAAGAAGCCACCGGCTACAAGCGCAACCGCGTCTTCCGCTACGCCCCTTACATCGCCATCTTTTCTGACAACGCGCCGGACCAACCGAATGAAACGAAAGGAGCCACCGCATGATCGAGGGACTCAAGCCGTATGCGGAATACAAGGA
>Ga0247842_10000843_pt1 | contig 57867 bp, 63 predicted proteins | sample LaCruzMarch2015__3_FD_192411 | JGI IMG/M metagenome (GOLD analysis project Ga0247842, IMG submission 192411) | Freshwater microbial communities from meromictic Lake La Cruz, Castile-La Mancha, Spain - LaCruzMarch2015_19m | ecosystem: Environmental > Aquatic > Freshwater > Lake | place: Spain... | reverse complement strand
GCACGGCCTGCCCCATTCTGAACGGCCAAGGCCGTTGCGGGTGACAGGATAATCCCGAAGGCGCAAACGTATAAAAAAAGCGTTATGTAGCGATTGTGTCGGTCAGTCATGCTCGTTTTCCTCTTTGGACCAATGAATGGGAAGTGATTGTTGTATCCGGTGTCATTTCCCACCTTCCGGGCTTTCAGCAAGTATCACATCATGTATGACATTGAAGACATCCTGCGCATAAATCATTCCGACCACATTCCCAACATCATCAAGGACCGGCAAGCCCGTGATATTGTATTTGATCATCAGATCGATGCATTTCATCAACGAATCACGTTCTCGAACCGTCCACAAATCCCGGCTCATGTGGGCCGCAACCCTTTCAGCCCCAGCCCGCTCTGCAAGAGATTCCACCATCCCGTCCCAGGTGAAGCTTCCCAGATTTGCCATCGACATATAGGGCGGATAAACGGCCTTGATGATGTCCCGCATGGATAGAATGCCGATCAACTTGTGATGGTCATCTAAGACAGGCAGGCCTTTGACACCCTGCCTGTCGACAGCTCGCCCGGCAGCCTGCAATAGATTGACGGCCTCTTTGAGCGTTTGGTCCGGTTTAAGAAATTCCCGAATGGGAATCATCGTGTCTTGAGTTTTCACGGCGCTTCCTTACAAGTTTCTGACAGGCAAAAATTAAACAGGATAAATGTAAACATATTTTAAGTGATGTATCTCGGAAACGGGATAAATATGAGCGCATTTTCTATCGTACCTAGACTTCAGAGCATGAAATATAAACTAAATCAAGAGTAATATTGATGTTTGAAGAAAATTATGTGCAGCAAAGTGATTACAATTATAATCACTCCATGAAGGAAAGCTTTTTGTACCTCCTTTGCCAACCGCCGCGTCTGTGACCTCTATGGCATGACGGACGAGGAAACCCGCATCCTTGTAAAACTCCCCTTGCCCGTCACGGCAGATGATGTTACGTTTAGCATCAAATTACGCATTACTGGAGGACTGATATGTCACAGATAAGCTCCTCGGAAGACATTCGTTCCGTTACGGAGCTGAAACGCAGTAACCGCGATATTTTGAAAGAGTTTATGAGTGCAAAAAAAATCAGAGTTGATCTGACTGCTTCGAGATCACCGGCGCCAGGGTGATGGTCATGAGGTTACTGCATGAGGCGAGATTGCTGGATACGGAAGTCTTGGATGATTAGTTTGACAGGAGGGATAAGCTATGCCGCCGGAAATGATCGCAAAGATTGACGCCGTCCTGGAGCGGGTGAAGGACCCGGAGAGCAACCTGCCCATTGCCAGACTGGGGTTGGTCAAGCGCCTCCGGTACAGCGAGAAAGAGCAGAAGCTTTATGTATTTACGAACGTATATGAACACTTGCCCAACTGCGTCACCTGCGCCGCCATCGCCCGGACGATCGTCGCGACGATCATCCGGGAGCTGACAACGGAGTTTGAGCAGGAATTCCCCGAACTGTCCATCGAATTCGTCTAAAAAAACCTTCCGAATTTAAGGGCGGCGTACATGGGATCATTATCGGCCCTTAGTCCGCCTATCATGACGAGGTGCGATTTTTCTTCCTTGGCGATCTTCTCGAAAAACTTCTTTTGCTCCTTGTCTTTGGCAAGTTTGGCCAATTCCGTATAGAGAAGGATGGCGTTCTTTTCCGCCGCCATGGCGATGGCCGCCGCCTGGGCGACTGTTTCCACCTTTTCCAGGCGCTTGTTGATCGTCTCGCCTTTGGGGAACAACCCTTCCTGAACGATCGCTTCCAGATAGGCGTCGATCTCCGGGCTCTTCAGGCACTGATCCACGCCCTTGCCTTCCGCCTTGATCTTGAAATCCAGGAAAATCTGCATGTGGGCGGCTTCCTCTTTGGCCAGCGAGACAAACAGTTTCTTGAGGTCCTCGTTGCCGGAGAATTTCTTGGCAGCCTTCATGTAAAAGTCCATGCCATCCTTTTCCGCCTTGACGGCGAAATCAAACACGCCTAAATCCTGTTTTTTAGCCATAGCTTGACCTCCTCCTCAGTTCTGATTGTTTATTATTCCACCTTCCCCATCACTATCGGCTCCGGACCATGATCGAAAAAGCCGCCCTGAATCATGTCCCCGGAATGCTCCTAATAAACAGACTTCCTACCCTCGGTGAGACCTTTCTCCGTCTCCGGTTTCCCCTTGCATTCCGCCGGCATGGGAATGTCCTCGCCGGGTTCGCAGGGCAGGTTGCTCATGCTCTTGGCGACGCAACGTCCCGTCTTGTAGCCGATGTCGTAGCAGGACTGCTGTTTCACCGCGCCGGGGGCGCCGGGTGTCGTCATGGCCGGTGCGGTTGCCTGGGGTGCGGGGGCTTCCTGTTTGGCGGCCGGTCCCGGCGGCGGTTGCTTGCCTGACTCGCCGCAGCCGGCAATCAGTATTGTCATGGTTAAACATACTGTAAATAAACAAACTAAATTACGAAATCTTTTCATTTCAAAATGTCCTTTTATGTTATTGTACCATTGTGTTATAATTTCCCTCCCCTTCAAGGGGAGGGTTAGGGTGGGGATGGGTTACGGTTGCCGTTGTTTCATTTTCCCTTTCCTTCCTGTTTCAACAGTGACGGCAGCCACTGGTAGATGGGGGACAGGCAGGCGGCCACATTCCCCTTTTGCGGAATCATAAAGATGAAGCTTTTCTGTTGCTCCGGAACGACGGCGATATGGCGGACCGTCCCGGGGTCAGCCTGCCGGTTGACGATCTGCCGGAGCTTCTGCCGGATCGGTTCACTTCCGAAATACAGGATGAAATCATAGGAGCCCCATTTGATGCTTTCCTGTTGCAGCCGTTCGGCGTTGGTGATTTTCGGTCCCCGGAAGCCGGCGTAGCCTTGTTCAATGAGATGCCCCTCGGCAATGGGCGCCCGGCGGAAATGAATGGTGATGAACAGGCGGTCGTATTTGCGGATCAGCATGGAGATGGGCATCCACAACCAGGAATGACGGGGCAGGAAAGTAATGGTGGCGTCCACCTGGGAGATGGGGTCCGTCTTGGGCGGGGTGAGGGTGGCGTGATAGCCGATAAGCCCGCCGATGTTGGTAAAGGTCTGATCCACGGGGCGGACGACGCTGACCAAGTCCGCAAAGGCGGACATGAACAGGCGGTGATTGATCCTTTTTCCCCAGAAAAAACCGTAGCCAAGTAAAGCGGAGAAGGCAACGAAGAGAAAAAACAGGGGCTCCTTTGCCAAATGTTCGTATGGGAAAAAATCAAAATTCAAGATCGGACCTCAAGTCTTCTGAAATATTGTACAAACTGGCCCCTTTCAGGGCGATGTCCTGATTCAGGGCGACGTACCGTACCGGGCCTTTGAGTCCCGACGCCTTTTGCAGCGCCCCCGCCACCTGGTCGGCGATGGTGCGGTTCTCCGCTGTTACCTTGTTCTGGACCAGGAGCCGCAGGGGGAGCTTCAGGTCCCCAAGACCCTCGATGAGGCGCTCCGACTCCCGCAGGGACAAGAGGTCCGGGTTGAAGACGAGGAAAATGCCGCAGGTTGCCCCCTGGAGGATGGCGGTGAGCTTGCCGTAGTTCTCCTTCAGGACCAGCAGACGGTTCAAAATATCATCGTCTGTCTCATCGTAGCTCAGGCGGATCTCCCGCTTTTCTTCCCCGGTCTTCAAGGGGCGGCGGATCTTCTGGATGGTGTAGCGCTTCTCCAGAATCTGCCGGCGAATGGCGGTAAGGCGTTCGATCCATGTTGACGTTACCTGGGGGAGGGCCAAAAACCTTAGCGTCAGGCCCGTCGGCGGCGTATCGAAGAGGAGGTAGTCGAAATCCGTATCCTCCCGGATCGCCTTTTCGATGCTGGTCAGGAGGGCGTATTCCTCGATCCCCGGCGAATACTTGAGGACGGAGAAGTAATGGTCGAGGTTCAGGGCCTTCAGGTAATTATAAGTATCTGAAAGAACGCGAGTTTCCTTCTCAAGGTAGGCCCGGGCCATCTGCCGGAGGTCAACCTCCTGGAGATAGAGATTGGCGCTGAAACGCTTACGCCTGTTTTTCAGGGTAACGTTGAAGATGTCCCCCAGGTTGTGGGCCGGGTCGAGGGAAACGATGAGGACTCGGTGCCGCCGGGCAAGCTGCCAGGCCGACGCCGCCGCGATGGTGGACTTTCCCACCCCTCCCTTGCCGGTGAAAAAAAGGATCCGCATCAATCGATCCCGAGGGTGCCCATGAGCTCGGCAAGCATATCATGGGAGTCTTCGGCCCGTTGGTGGAGGATTCTCATTTCCCGTTCCATGAAGGGCAGGAGTTCGACGGACAGAAAGGTCGGCGGGGCAGGCAGCCCGATAAAGGAGCCCATCAGGAGGAGGGCGAAGATATTTTCCAGTTCCTGCACCTCCAGGCAGGTCAGGGAAACGAGGCTCTCCCGCTGGGCCGTACCCATGTCCGTAAGGATCTGCCGGCAATAACCGAGAAACGAAGAACCCATTTTTACCTTAATCCCATCCCCACGCCCGTATCAAGTACGGGGCAGGCTCTAACCCTCCCCTGGGAGGGCCAGTACAAAAATAGACATATTCTCAAATGTCTATTTTCTGTCATTCCCGTGAAAAAGGGAATCCAACATTAATAAATAGATCTGGACTCCCGCCTGCGCGGGAGTGACAGGACTTTTGACTTTATGCGGGGCTGTCAATATATAGGGACAGATTTAAAATCTGTCCCCCTTTTCCTGATCCTCTCAACTTGTCCTCCCGTCGGATGGGGAGGACAAGTGAGAAAGTAGTTAACTCAACAACATCAAGAGAAAAGTTTCCTTGCAGACTCTTGAAGTCACTCTTTTTTGCGCGATTTCACGAAGTCCACGATGAAGATGACATTCATGATGAGCATGATCCCCATGATGATCTGGACTGTCCAGCCCTGCCCGGGGGCCTTGGCGATGTTGGCTGGCATGACCACGATCATGAACCAGATGATGGCCGCCGTTACCGTGACCCAGAGGAACCAGGCGGGAACGATCGCCATGATGGCAAAGTTGGACTTGAGCTTCTTGGCCACATAGGCGGCCCCTGTCATCAGGGCGATGGAGGCGATGAGCTGGTTGGCGGCCCCGAAAGCCGGCCAGACAATGGTGAACTGCTTGCTCCAGGCCAGATAGGTGCCGATGAGGGCCGGGACCAACGAGGCGATCCAGCGGTTCGTCAGGATGTTGTAAAGGCCCTCGGCGGTCTTCTTCACCGGGGCCAGCATCTCCACGAGGCAGTAACGAGCGATCCGGTTCGTCGTGTCTAAGGTCGTCAGGGCGAAGGCAGAGATCCACAGCCCGCAAATAACCTTGACGATCTTCACGGGAATGAAGGAGAGGAAGCTTGCCGCGACCATATCCGAATAAGTCTGAATGACCAGATTGGCCTGGGAGAGCTTCAGGGCCTCCGAGGTCTTGGTGAACATGGCCCCCCAGTTGTCGAGGGTGAGGGTGAAGGGGGCGACGGTTGCCTTGGCTGCTACGGCCACCCCTCCGGCTCCGGCTACAGCTCCGGCTGCACCCGCGGCTGCGGCTTTGGCGGCTGCGGCCGCCTGGGCGGCCATGGCGGCGGCGTGGGCGTTCTGCAGGGCGGTGAAGCCGAAACCGGCAATGCCGCAGATGACGATCGTGGAGAGGAAACCTTCAGTGAACATGGCCCCGTACCCGATGAAAAGGCCGTCAGACTCCTTGGCGATCTGCTTGGAGGACGTCCCCGAGGCGACGAGGGAGTGGAAGCCCGAGAGGGACCCGCAGGCGATGATCAGGGGAATGGCCGGCCAGAAGGGGGTCGGTTTCCCGCCGATCAGGACCGGGGCGAAATCGGACATCATGGGGATCTCGATGCCCCGGAAGGTGAAGAAGGCGGCGGCGAAGCCGACAAAGATCCCGAAGTAGAGGAGCCAGGAATTGAGATAGTCCCGGGGCTGGAGGAGGATGTTGACGGGGATGGCGGCGGCGATGATAATATAGAAGAAGAGGACGACGAGCCAGACCTCAAAGCTTGCTGTTACGGGAAAGATCGTCCCCGCCCAGATGGCGGCGGCCATCATGGCGATCCCGATCACCGTCGCCCCGACCAGGTTCATCTTCATTTCATAGATGAGATACCCGAGGATCATGGCGATGAAGGTCACGTAGATGGAGGCCCCGGCGATCTCCGGCGTCTTGGCGAACATCCCCGAGATAACCGTTCCGAAGGCCGCGACGACGAGGACGAGGAGGAAGAAGACGATCCAGTAGAAGGCCGTTCCCGTCCGTTTGGAGATCAGGTCGGAGGCGACAAACTGGATGGACTTGCCGTCGTAGCGGATCGACGCCATGAGGGCGATGTAGTCGTGGATGGCCCCGATAAATATGTTTCCCAGCCATACCCAGAGGAGGCCGGGAAGCCAGCCCCAGCAAATGGCCAGGGCGGGACCGATGATGGGGCCTGCCCCGGCAATGGATGCGAAATGATGGCCGAAGAGGACCATCCGGTGGGCGGGGACGTAATCAATGCCGTCGTACAGACGTTTCGACGGCGCCTCGATCTCATCCGAGGCCTTGACGACGTCCCTCTCAATCTTTTTCCCGTACGTGAAGTACAGGCCCATGTAGATGATAAAGCCGACGATACAGATAATGGTGGTGGTCATGAATTGCCTCCTTTCCGTTAATGAAGAATAATACACTCAACACTATGAAAACCTGCCGACGCACGACGCGCCGCTTCAGCCTCGGAATAACAGCCTGAAAATCGGTTCGTTACCGACTTCAGGGTCTAGCGGAGGAGCAGATACATCCATTAGGCAGAAAAGTACTCCGAGTAACGCCGAATGTCAACGGTTTTTTATTTGTAAATTCAATCATGTGACGAAAAAGTTACATAAGGTTGCCACTCGTACCAGTTGTTCAGTCCTAGTTCGGCGGCCCAGAGATCGATCATGATGCGGTCGCCAGCGTGATCGTTCTGATTATGGCTTGCCGTGATGCGGGCCAGGGGGGCGCCGTCGAGGATAAAGATCGTCCCGTGATAAGGGCCGATGAAGTCGGCGTGAAAGTGATCCTCGAGGCTTTTGAAAAAGACGAAGTTCATGATATTGGCGGCGCGATAGATACGGGCCGGCGTCGCCTTGCGGACGTCCGGTGACAGGGAAGGGATAGCTTGCCGCCGCTGGGTCGCGATGGCCTGAAGTAGGAGGGGCCGCAGCTCCGGAAAGGCGTCGTAGATCCACTTGTTGACCATGATGTCCGGGGGCATTCTCGTCAATTGAAAGACTACCCCCTGATACCAGAGGGAGATCATCTTTCTGACCTTATCCCGTCCCATGAGGGAACTCAGCCTTTCCAGTTCGCTTTCCGTTTCCATGATAAAGCGGGCCATGGTCTGGCGGTTGGCCACGGAGACGAACCGCTCCTCCGGCGGGGCGGCAAAGAGCCGTAAGATGTGCCCGGCCTGGTTAGCGATGGCATAATTGATGTCTTCATCATAATGGGGATGGTAGAAAAGCCTGAGTTGGGGGTCGTCTTTGTCGGTGATATTGAAAACGGCGGGGGCGGGCAGATCCGGCTTTTCAATATAGGTTATCGTCTTGCCGGATGATTTCTCCACAGTGTCCAGGATCTGTCGAACGCTGTCCATAAGTTGCAGAATCATGGACAACTTCTAACGCCCCACGGTGAAAAATGCAAATGAAACATTCATAGCGACTTTGGTTAATCCCCTTGAATAAGGGCGCCGGATTGTATATGAACAGATCATGAAAAACAATATCCCCATGCTTTCCATCGTCGGCAAATCCAATTCGGGCAAGACAACCCTTATTGAGAAGATGATCCCCGAGCTGATCAGGAGGGGCTGGCGGGTGGCGACGATCAAGCATAACCGCCACGGTTTTGCCATTGATCATGAGGGTAAGGACAGTTGGCGCCACAAGCGGGCGGGGGCTCGGACGACGGTCATCGCCTCGCCCCATCAGGTGGCGGTGGTGGAAGATACGGACCGGGATTATGAGATTGCCGAACTGAGGGACCGCTACATCCGGGACGTGGACCTGATTATCGTGGAGGGATTCAAGCAGAACCCCTACCCCAAAATCGAGGTATTTCGCCCGTCCCTCCGGCGGGAGCGCCTGTGCGGGGAAAACGACAACCTCATCGCTGTGGTCAGTGATGAACCATTAGCGGCAGGAGTTCCCTATTTCGATATCAACGATATTGCCGGGCTTGTCGATTGGCTGGAAAAGACTGGATTTTGTCCCGGTTTCCACCGGGATGACGCGCCGCAATGACAAAGTGAGACAAGATTTGACTTCTTGTGAATTCATCTACGTTAGGTAGAAAAATATGTCCGATCTCTTGGATATCAGAACCTGGTCGATCCTGCAATGGATCCTGGTAGTTTTGGCGGCAGGATTCATCGGCCAGTTCGGAAAGAGCTTTGCCCAGTTCATCATGGCGAAGGTCAGGGCCCGGAAATCTGCCGGAAAGACGCCGGCGACACTTTCTGTCCCTGCCGAAAGAGGAAAAATGACGCCGGAAACGCCCTCTGTCCCCACCGGGAAAGGAGATATTCCGCCCGAGAGCAGCTACCCCGCGCGTGATGTCAGTAATACAACAACGGGGAGCATCACATTTCCCAAGGCGGATGAAACGGCATTGCCTTTGATTAGTGATAAAAAGGCCCTTAAAGCGATCCTGAAACAGCGGAAAAAGGCGGTAAAGGCATCAAAGTAATGGGTCTTGATTTCTGGAAACGTCTTTGAGTAAGATGTGGACGGGCGTTCAGACTGACAGGGAATCAAAGAATATTTTTATAATACCCGCTATCTCCCGTGGTTTTTCCATGGGAATGAGATGCCCGGCCCCCTGGATCATCTGGTGGGTCCCCTTTGGAAATAATGAAGTCGCCTTGGGCAGATCGATAATATGCCTGTTTTCGCTCACTTCACCTTCCAGAACCAATACCGGACAGGTAACGTTGGCCAGGTCCGGCCAGGGATCATACTGCATCCCCCCCATGAACAGGGCTGCTTCCCGCTGGGGTGAACAGGCAAGCTGAAGTCCTCCGGACACCCCCGGTTTCATTCCATATTGTATGTAGAGATCCATCATCTCTTCATCCCAATTCTTGAAGAGAGAACGGGAGCGGACATAGGCATCGGCCTCTTCTTTTGAATCCCAGTAGTTCTGCCTTTTGATGGATTTGGAAGCCAGGGGATGTTGTTCTACCGTAATCCGGAGATGGTAAAAATCCTGGGGCAGAAAAATGGGTTCGATGAGAATCAATCCCCGGGCGTTCAGGCCAAAGCGGGAGTTGGCGAGGGTCATAATGGTTGCCCCCATGGAGTGGCCGACAAGAAAAGGGGAATCAAGCCCCAGGGCGAGACAGAATTTGGCCAGATCCTGGGCGAGGAGGAGCCAGCTTAACCCGCCGTCGTCAGGCGATGTCTCCCGATGATCGCAGAAGTAGGGGGCAACGACCTGGTAAGGCGGGGAGAGTTCTCTTGCCAGGGGATGCCACAGCCAAGGTAGAAAGCCGGTAGCGTGGAGAAACATGAGAGGTGGACCGGCGGTGTCGTAAATCAGATAGGGTATCTCAGCTTCTCCCAAGTTCCGACTCGTTGTTCGGGGCAGAGATTCTTTAGCCAATTCAGAAGACGAAGACGGCGGCGGCGACGACGGTGGTGTAGCCGTCGTTTTTGGCGATGGAGGACTGGGTTACATTGCGGGTACGAATGATCTGTCCGCTGATCTTGAAGATTTCCTTCTTTTCATCCCAGCTTTCGTCGACGTTGAAATCTATGCCAAGGGTGGAAGCGAGCATGGCTGCGGCCATGTCTTCGGCATACTCTCCGGCCTGCTTTTCCGTCTGGCCGAAGGCGTGATGTTCGCTGATATAGCCATAGGACGTCTTATCGGCGGGGATGGCGCAACCTACGGAGGCGGCGAGAAGACGCTTGGGTTCGTTACTGCAGGCCCTGCTCATGACGCAGAAAGTGATCGCTCCGGGGACAAGCATGGTTAGCCCCTGAGCCCGGGAGATCATTTTAGATCCCGGAGGAAAGATACTGGAGACCTGCACGAGATTGCACTTTTCAATGCCCGCATCCCGGAGCGCCCGTTCAAAGGAATGAAGCTCATCCTTATGAGTGCCAACCCCTTTGGTGAAAAAAACCTTCTTAGGAACAAGGGTTTTCATTGCCAACCCCTCCTTTGCCACAATGTAATATTGACGCCGTGCTTATCAGGTTGTTCAGGTCATGTCAATGAGGAGAAAAATATTTTGTTCATCCCCCCGCTGTTTGGGGAAACGCCGTATTGTCGTATAGATATTCCATCTTTTCCTTGTGCTTGAGTTCCTCCTGTGCGATGCGCAAAAGGAGTTCCCTGACCTCCCCTGAGGGATGGATGTCGGCGAGTTTTTTGTAGAAGTTGTAGGCGCCCAGTTCCCGATCCGCAGCAACGAGAAAAATATCTTTAGCCTGCGATGTTTTCTTGATGTCCGGTTTTTCTGCGAATTCCTTGATTTTGGCTGTCATTTCTTCCGAGACGGTCATAGCATTTTCCGGATAAACGCCGTCTCGGTACTTGATCAGATAGCCCCGGTGTTTTCTTTCTTCATCTGCCAAGAAAACCAGCGTATTCTTGGCGACCTTGTCTTCAACGGTGTTGTAGAGGTCCATGTAAAACCGGAAGGCCTCTTCCTCATTCCTGATGGCCTTTTCCAGAATCATCTCCAAACTCTTGTTTTTCATGCAAATTGCCCCCTGAATGATCAAATGTTTCCGGTTTTGGCGACCCATCACCGATGGGTCTTTATACGCCTCACGTACCGCCGTAACCGACAGTTACCTTTTCCCCCTCCACGATGACGGGAACCTGACGCTTCCCTCCGGAAAGTCTCAACATCTCCTGAAGCCCGAAGGTATCCTTCTTCACATCCACATAGACGGTCCGGTCTCCATAGGCCGACCTGGCCTGATCCGTGAATGGTCAACCGCCTTTACCGTAAATCAGTACCTTGCTTTCCATCGGTGCACCTGCTTTTCAGTATTCCGTCAGGTGCGACAGGCCTCTTTCCCCCACCAGAATAATGCGCGTGTGGCTGAGGCGGGAGGCAATGGTCTTGGCGATGGCTTTCATCACCTTGTAACCAAGGTCACAGTCTTCGTCCATAAGCCCCCGCAGTTTTGCCGCATCGAGGGCGATCAGTTTAGAGTTGTCGATGCATAAGGCCCCCAGGGTGTAGATGTACGGTTCGACAACGGCGGACCAACCCATGGTTTCTCCCCGGGCGATGGTGTCCACCGTCACCTGCATCGGCGGCCGATGGGGTCCCAGGTAGGACTCGAGCGACATGACAACTTTCCCCTCCAGAAGGATGTAAAGGCTTCGCGCCGGATCGCCCTTTTTATACATCTGGCTTCCTGCTGCGTATGTCTCCTCTGCCGTGATGGAGGACAGTTTCTCTAATTGCTCATTTGTAAAATCCTTGAAAAAAGTGAATTCTTTCAGCATGTTTGCGGTAACCATAGAGCACCTCCTTCAGAAACGATCTCATTTGCCGATATTATTATCAAGATTCGTCTGAGAATGCCATAAAAAAATAATGGTCTTCGATTGATAATATCGATTGCCGAATCCTGGGAAAAAGCCTACCATAAATCATGACGACTTACAGTACGTTGAATATGCGAAAGAACTTTTATCTACCTTAGAACTTTGAAAAACTTCCGGCTCATTTATCTCTCATATTTTCGATGTTTGCTCAGGGCAATGCCTTCCGGCCTTCTTTTTGTGGTCTGCCTGGTTCTCGGGTCGTCCGGGTGTAACAGTAACCATGATGTCATCAGAGATATCCGGGAATTGAGTCAGGATCACTTCTCTTACGTGGACAAGGCGCAATGCGATCGTCCGCTGGTGAGTCCGGCGTGGCAAAAGAAGATGGATGAGCAGTATCTGACAAACTTTTTCATGCCCTGGCATCAGGCAGCGTCGCGATTTTCGAAGCGCGACGTGGAACAGGCATGGGTGACGTTTAAAAATGATTCGCGGGACGGGAAAAAAAGCAGCAGGCGCCGCCGGGCCTGGATTGGGAAGATGGCTGCCAATGCCGGACTCCTGTCTTATCCCAATGCGTCAGTGAAGGCGATAACCACTGGTGTGGCCCATTTGCGTCATCTCCCCGTAGCCAAGGCCGTTTATTCCCGGATGGCCCTTGCCGGCGAAAAAGATCGTCCTTTTGATAAGCTCCAGGTTTCGTCGATTGCCCCCGGCACACCCGTATATATCTCCCATGTTTCCAGAGACAAAGCCTGGGCGGTGGTTGAGACCGGTTATGCCCTGGGATGGATGCCTTTGAAGGAACTGGCTGTAGCTATCCCGGAGTTTATAAACCGCTGGGAGCAGGGGCCGCATGCCGCTGTCATTCGGGACAAAACGCCGATTTATGATCAAGATAAAGGTTTCCTTTTCCGAGCCTCTTTGGGGTCCATGTTCCCGAAAACAGCGGAAGATGAAGATACATTAGCGATTCTCGTACCCGCGCGGGGAAAACAGGGACGGGCGGAGATGCGTAAGGCTGTTCTGTTGAAGGAGACAGCGATGACGAGGCCTGTCGCCTTGACTCCCTGTCGCCTGGCGGCCCTGGCCAACGAACTGATCCGTGAACCCTACGGTTGGGGCGGGCTGCGGAACAACCGCGATTGCTCCGCCATGATCCGCGATCTTTTTGCCCCCTTCGGTATTTGGCTCCCCAGACACTCTGCGGATCAAGCAAGCGAAGGCGGGCTCTACGTGGACCTTTCCAACCTTTCCCCGGCAGAAAAAAAGAAGCTGATCCTTGCCCGGGGGGCTCCCTATCTGACCCTCTTGTGGCTGAAGGGACACATCATGCTCTACATTGGTTCCCGAAACGGTGAACCCCTGGTCTTTCACAATTTCTGGAGCGTCAGGACGATGAGCGAACAGGGACAGCAGGGCAAGAAAATCGTGGGTCATGCGGCGATTACGACCCTTTATCCCGGGAGGGAATTCAACGGCATGGGACCGCCGGAGGGAGTATATTCCCGGTATCTGCAAGGGATGATCCTGATCGTTCCTGCTGACCGGATGCCCTTTCCGCCTTCGGGAACGGGACGTTGAGGGCATATCCGCTTGTAAAAGAAAGAGGTATCTGATATCCAAGAACGGCGCATAGCGCGCTTTCGGCTGAGGATATCAGCAGCTATTCCGATAAGATCAAGGGAGATTTGATATGGCGATAACGTCGTCGGTGAAATACAAGCTGACCCTGGAATATGACGGTACGGGCTATCGGGGGTGGCAGACCCAGCAGAACGCCCGCTCTGTTCAAGGGACGCTTATCCAGGCGGCGGTCAGGTTCTTTGGCCAGGACGTTGATGTCCAGGGGGCCGGACGAACGGACGCCGGCGTCCATGCCTTGGGTCAGGTCGTCCATCTCACCGTACAGAATGTGCAGCAACCTCGAAGAATCAAGGAGGGATTGAATGATCTGCTGCCCGCCGGCATCAACATCCTCAAGGTGGAGCAGGTCGCTGCCGATTTTCACGCCCGCCATGACGCCGTAGCGCGGGTCTACGTCTATGTCCTTTCCCGGGTCCGGACCGCCTTCGGCAAACGTTACGTCTGGTGGATCAAAGACGCCCTGAATACAGGAAAAATTAAAGAAGCCTGCCAATTGTTCCATGGTTTTCATGATTTTGCTTCTTTCGCTGACCGGCGCCTGGAACGTAATGCTTCAACGAAAGTTCTGATTGATTCCATAAGCATTGAGGAGATAGGTGACTTGATCGTCTTCCGTATGGCCGGGTCTCATTTTCTCTGGAAGATGGTACGGCGTATGGTTGGTGTCCTCGTTGAAGTCGGCAGGGGAAACATGACGAAGGGAGATGTGGATGCCATGCTGACCACCCGTTCCGATCTGCCTGCTAGATATACCGCCCCGCCTTCGGGCCTCTTCCTGGCGCAGGTGCTCTACAAGGGAGATCCGGAGGAAAGATTGCATCTGCCGTTGCCGCTCTTCGGTAATTCTTCTGGTCCCGTCGCGGAAGGGCCAGCACGCGATAGGCAACAGGCAATAAGCAACAGGGAACATGTGACAGGCAGTAGGAAGATGCGGCAGGCGTCGAAGATGGATTCCCCCGTATCAAGTCCGGGGCAGGCTGCATATCAAGTCCGGAATGACATAAAGGAAAATATAGGAAGAACCCCTAAATTGCCTCCCTCTTCAAGGAGGAGGTCGAAAGGGGGGTATGCGCCAAAGAAGTAGTTTTTACATAAGATCGCGATTTGTTTGCGGAGGATAATATCAATGAATAATTTTAGAGAGATAACTCCTGGAAATAAGCCCCTCAAGCGGGCCTACGTCGCTCTGATGCTGTGGTTCGTAGGCCGGGCCATCGAGGCGGCGGCCAGGGTTGACGGGGCAGTTAAGGCGGAATTTGGCGGTTTACCGCCGGAATTCACCTTTTCCCTGGGAGTGATGCCCCAGGGGCCGACGATGATTGTCGGGAAGGATGCCCAAGGTCTGGTAAGGTATCGCGGTTGGAATCCGGAAGGACAAAAGATTGATCTCAAGATGAAAATAAAGAACCTGGAAGGGGCCATTTTGATGTTCACTTTTCAGGAGAGCACCGCCGTGGCCACGGCGCGGAACCGCCTCATCGTCGATGGCGAAGTTCCTGCGGCCTGCGCTATTGTCCGTGTCCTCGACATTGTGGAGGTGTATCTCCTGCCGAAGCTGATTGCTAAGCTCGCTGTCAAGCGTTATCCCGACTGGCCTTTCGGAGAAAAGATCCTTAACCGGATCCGGATATATGCCGGGGCCGTCTTAGGATTATAAAAGGAGGGAACCGTGTCTAAACCGCAAAGGGCGTATGCATTTTATAGCCCCACCAAGGTCCTCTCGGGAAACAAGGCCCTGGAGAATCTACCAGTGGAGCTGGACGGCATGAATGCCGTCAAACCCCTCATTCTAACTACCCCGGGACTGTCCGCACGGGGGATGGAAAAGGTCATGGCGTCGGCCTTCGGCGATTCGAATCTTACCATCGGTGTCTTTGCCGGTGTCCCCCCCCAGCCGGATCTGCGGCTTATCCGCGAATTATACGGTCTTTACCGGGATAATGGCTACGATGCGATAATCGCCCTCGGCGGCGGGCCGGTGCTGGACACTGCCAAGGGCCTCAATATTGCCGTCTCCGGCCGGCCGGAAGATCTGGATAGTCTGGCTTCCGGTAATCCTTTGACTAAGAAACTGCGACCCCTGGCGGCCATCCTGACCCTGGATCTCTCCGGTTGCGAAATGACCCGCTACGCCTCCCTCGGCCCCCTTTCCCTGACTTCTCCCGCGCTGATCCCGGATCTGATGATTATCGATCCCCGCACCGTCCCGGAGGAAGAGCGCAAGACCGTGGCGGCCACGGCCCTGATGAGTATGACCCAGGCTGTCGAGGCCTGTCTCCATCCCGCGCGGAACCCCTTAACGGACGCCTATGCCTATGGGGCGGCCAGGTTCATCATGGAGAATATTCTCAACGTCCTGAGGAATCATTCCGACCGGAAAGGACGACTGGCCCTGGCCAATGCGGCGTTTCTCGCCCAGACCTCTTTCGACAACCTTGCGCCGGGAATGGTATACGAGCTGGGGATAGCCATCTCCCGAAGCTGTCATACCAAACCTGGCTTGATTATGGGGTTGCTCCTTCCTCACTTTCTGCTCCTGGAGATGAGAAAGGAAACAACGGCGAGGAAGGATTTATACCTTTTCGTCGGGGGGCCGGAAGCCTTTGCCGGAACAATGGCGGAGGCGATCTCCCGAAAGGCTGTGGACCGGATCGTGGAGATATTACTGGAGCTCCAGAGCCTTGTTACTGATTTTCCGAGAAGTATAAGGGATTTGGGCATTAAAAAGGAGGATCTGGAAGGCCTCGTCGCCCAGGGGAGTGTCGCCGGGGTACGGGGAGAATATGACCCCCGGGATATCCGCAACATTCTGGAGAAGGCATGGGAAACAAGATTTTAGGTAAGCTGAGCGAAGGAGAATTATATGGACCTTCCTGGATATTATGAATATTGCTGTGGTGTGAAAATCATCGCCGGTCACGACGCCCTGGAGAGAATTCCGGGAATCCTTCAAGACCTCCATGCCCGTCGACCGATGATTGTAACGGACAAAGGCGTCGCCGGGGCAGGGCTGGTCGATATCGTGCTGGGGGCCGTCAAGGACCAACTGACCATCGGGGCCGTTGCCGACGATGTCCCTCCCGATTCGGATTTGCGTGTCGTTAACCGCCTGGCCGCCCTTTACCGGGAACAGGACTGCGACGCCCTTATTGCCGTCGGCGGCGGGTCCGTCATGGATACGGCCAAGGGGATCAACATCGTTGTTTCCGAGCGGGCCGACGATCTCATGAAATTCAGCGGCGCCGGGGCCCTGAAGCGGCCATTGAAGCCCCTCGTTGCCGTTCCGACCACCGCGGGAACCGGTTCGGAGGTCACCCTTGTGGCCGTGGTCAAGGATCATGAACGGCATCTGAAAATGGCTTTTGTAAGCTATTTTCTCCTTCCCGACGTATCGATTCTCGATTCCCGCATGACATTGAGCCTGCCGGCGGCCATCACGGCCGCCACGGGTATGGACGCCCTGACCCATGCCGTCGAAGCATACTACGGTTTGAGCAAAAACCCCCTAAGCGACGCCACCGCCCTCGCGGCGATCCGGTTGATCAGCCGGAACCTCGTCAAAGTTACCCGGAACCCCTCTGATTGCGAGGCCCGCCTTGCCATGGCCAACGCCGCTACCCTGGCCGGCATGGCCTTTTCCAACTCCATGGTGGGCATGGTCCATACCCTGGGGCATGCCACGGGTTCCGTCTGCGGGGTTCCCCACGGGGTCTGTATGGCCATCCTTTTACCCTATGGCTTGGAGTATAACCGTCACAAACGGGAAGCCGTCATGGGGGAACTTCTCTTCCCCATGGGCGGCTCCGATGTCTTTGCCGGAACCACTAAGGAGCAGCGGACGGACCGGGTTATTGCCTATGTCCGCCAGATGAATCAGGATCTCCATGACGCCTCGGGGGGGAGGCACGCACGCTTTTTCAAGGAGGTTTTGGATCGTGAAGGGAAGCCTGCCGTGCCCAGGGAAAGATTGCCGGATATCGCCCGGACTGCCCTTGGCGACGGGTCAATCTTCTACAACCCGGAAGAGTTGGACTACGATGACTTTTTGATGGTTCTCGAGGCGGCCTGGGAAGGGGTTGCCCTTGATCCCGGCCGCATCAGAAAATAGTAAAATAAGGAGGCCTTTATGAACCGGGGATATATGGGCAAGATCCTGTGGGTGGATCTGACCGGCAAAGAGATCAAGGAAGAAACGGTTCCCGCAGAAATCTATGAGAAATACCTCTCCGGGACAGGACTGGCGGCCTGGCTGCTTTCCGAACGTATCCCCGCCGGGGCCGATCCCCTGGGGCCGGAAAATGTCCTCGGTTTCGTCTCCGGGCTGCTGACCGGGACGGGCTCCCTTTTTACCGGGCGTTGGATGGTCGTAGGGAAATCTCCCCTCACGGGCGGCTGGGGCGATGCCAATTGCGGCGGGACTCTATCGCCAGCCATCAAACGCTGTGGCTTCGACGGGATCTTCTTCACCGGCGTCAGCGAAAGGCCCGTGTATCTTCTTGTTGACCATGGCCGGCCGGAACTCAGGGATGCCGGTCATCTCTGGGGAAAGAATACGGCGGAAACGGAGGAATACCTCATGGCGGAGGCCGGTGGTCACGCCCGGGTAGCCGTAATCGGTCCGGCGGGAGAAAACCTTTCCCTCATCTCCGGGATCTGCAATGATCGGGGCCGGATTGCCGCCCGCTCCGGCCTGGGGGCCGTCATGGGGTCCAAACGCCTCAAGGCCCTGGTCCTCAACGGCAAAAAGCGGATCCCCGTTTATCAGCGTGCGGAGGTCCAGCGTCTGAGCCGGCAATGCAATAAGTGGGTCCAGCTCCAGCCCCCCTTCATCCCCGGGCCGATGGCGGCCTATGTGGGAACCTTCATGCGCGTCCTGCCCACCCAGATGGCCATGGAAGGCATGGTATACAAGATCCTCCTGAAGAAGTGGGGGACCGTGAGCATGAATCAGATGTCCGTCGAGATGGGCGACGCTCCCGTCATGAACTGGAAGGGAAGCAATGCAGACTGGGGAATCAGGAAATCCCTGTCTGTAAATCCCGACGCCTTCAAGTCCCGGGAAAAGGTCAAGTATCACTGCTACTCGTGTCCCCTTGGCTGCGGCGGCGTCTGCGTGACGAAAGGCCCTTATGGAGAGGTCCACAAGCCGGAATATGAATCGGTCCTGGCCCTGGGCGGCCTCTGCATGAACGGCGAGCTGGAGAGCATTTTCACCATGAACGAACTGCTCAACCAGGCCGGGATGGATACGATCTCCGCCGGAGGAACCATCGCCTTTGCCATGGAATGTTACGAGCAGGGAATCCTGACCAGAGAAGACCTGGGCGGTCTCGATCTGACCTGGGGAAATGCCGCGGCCATGATTACTCTGGTAGAGAAAATGATCAAGCGGGAAGGTGTAGGGAACCTGCTCGCTGACGGCACCGTGCAGGCGGCCAGGAAAATCGGCAAGGGAGCGGAAGCCTATGCCGTGCACGCCGGGGGTCAGGAACTGCCCATGCATGACGGGCGCAATGATCCGGGCTTCAACGTCCATTATTCCGTGGAAGCAACACCTGGCCGCCATACCATCGGGGCCCAGCTCTACTACGAAATGTTCCAGCTCTGGAAGCGGGTCCGGGGCCTGCCGCGACCGCCGCTGGTTTACCATAAGGACCGGAAGTACGTCGCCGACGAAGAAAAGGCCGTCATGGCGGCGGCATGCAGCAGATTCATGAATGTCGCCAACGGGGCGGGATTGTGCATGTTCGGCCTCTTTCTGGGGGCAGCGCGGATTCCTTCTTTCGAATGGCTCAACGCCGCAACGGGATGGCGCAAGACACCGGAGGAATACATGGCCATCGGCGCCGCTATTCAGACCCTGAAACAAAATTTTAATATCAAGCATGGCGTCGATCCCAGCTCCTTCCGGGCCGTGAACCGCGCGGTCGGAAGGCCGCCCCAGAACCGGGGGGCCAATAAGGGCCGGACCATGGATATCGAAAAGATGAGGAGCGATTACTGGCGCCAATGCGGTTGGGATCCAAAGACCGGCCGCCCGGACGAAGGGTAATTTGACGGAGTGGTATTTTATTCCCGAATTATAAAGAGGTTACGATATGTCCTATAAAATTGCCGAAAACTGCAACGGTTGCGGCGCCTGTGTCAAACTCTGTCCCGTTGGTGCCATTACGGGAGAGAAGAAAAACCTCCACCTGGTCAATTCTCTGCTTTGCATCGAGTGCGGCGCCTGTGGAAGGATCTGCCCGGTGACAGCGGTAAGGGATCCTTTCGGGATTGTTTGCGAAAGGATTAAGCGCTCCGCCTGGGAAAAGCCCTGGATTGACCTGAAAACATGCATGCCCTGTGGAATATGTATTGACGCCTGTCCTGTCAACTGTCTTGCCCATGGGGAACCGGTATTGAAGAAGGAGCTTCATGCCTATCCATTCCTGAAGGAAGACAAACGTTGTATCGGTTGCGGTTTCTGCGCAATTGAGTGTCCTGTCCATGCCATCACGATGAGCCCGCCATCCATAACTGACTGAAAGAGGGTTTATGCCAATAAACGAGCACCAATCGGAAGAGCGCTTCAATTTGATGGTCAGGCATTTGAATGACATAATCGTAATCGTCGACGCCCAGGGTGTGGGGCGTTACGTAAGTGAATCTGTCAAAAAAATAACCGGTTATTCCGATGAAGAAATCATTTCCCGGAGTGGTTTTGAATTACTCCATCCTGACGATGTACCCAGGATTGCTGCGGATCTGGAGGACCTCTTGCGACATCCAGGGCAGACTGTCCGGGTCGAATATCGTCATCGACATAAGGACGGTCACTGGCTTTATATGGAGGCCTTGGCGACAAACTGTCTCGATGATCCCAGTATCCGGGGCATTATCATGAATGTCAGGGATATCACGGAAAGAAAGAACTATGAAGAAGCCTTGAAAAAGAGTGAAGCCAAGTTTCGGGGGATCTTTGAAAACGCTGTGGAGGGTATCTTTCAGAGTACGTTGGATGGGCGCTTCCTCAGCGTCAACCCGGCGCTGGCCCGGATGTGCGGATATATGTCCCCGGAAGAGATGATGAACGAAATTAGTAATATGGCAACCCAGCACTATGTCCATCCCGACGAGCGCGAGATTTTCATCCGGCTTTTAAGAGATAATGGGGTGGTGGAAAATTTTGAGCACGAGACACGGCGTAAAGACGGGACAACCTTCTGGGTCTCCATCAGCGCCCGGGCGGTAAAAGACGCGCAGGGACACATTCTGTATGTTGAGGGGACCCATGAGGATATTGATCAGCGGAAAATTGCCGAGGAGGCAAAACGGCAATCGGAGCAACGTTTGGAAGATATCATAGATTTTCTACCCGATGCCACCTTTGCCATTGACCAAGAGGGAAAGGTAATTGCCTGGAACCGGGCCATTGAGGAAATGACGGGGGTGCAAAAGGAAGAGATATTCGGGAAGGGGACCTATGAATATGCTCTTCCCTTCTACGGGAAACGCCGTCCGGTTCTCATCGATTTTATTTTCCATTGGGACAAAGATGTTCAGAATCAATACAGTTTCATCAATGAGGACGGTGATATCCTGACCACAGAAACAAATGTGCCTTTTGTCAAAGGAAGATCGCGAGTGCTCTGGGGCAAGGCCGCTCCTCTTTATGATTCCCGGGGCCGAGTCGTCGGTGCCATTGAATCCATCCGGGATATTAGCGAGAGAAAACAGGCCGAGGAAAAGCTCAATGATACGCTGGAAAGCTTGCAGAGGGCGATCGAGACGACGATCCAGGTGATGATTGCCACCATCGAGCGACGGGATCCTTACACGGCGGGCCATCAGAAAAGGACCGCCGATCTGGGCATGAATATTGCCAGGGAGATGGGCCTTGCTAAGGAGGTTATAGAAGGCATTCGCTTGGTAGGTTCCATTCATGATATCGGTAAAATTTCCACTCCTGCCGAAATTCTGAATAAAACTACCTTATTGAACGAACTTGAAGACGCCTTGGTTAGGCATCACACCAGCAGCGGTTATGAAATTCTCAAGAATATCGATTCCCCATGGGCCATGGCGGAAATTGTACATCAGCACCATGAGCGCCTCGATGGGTCCGGTTATCCGCGGGGTCTCCAGGGAGAGGAGATTTTCCTGGAGGCCCGCATCCTTGCCGTGGCGGATGTGGTGGAAGAGATGTCATCCCATCGCCCCTACCGGCCGGCGCTGGGCATTGAGGAGGCGCTGGCGGCAATAGAGGCAAACAGCGGGGTGCTTTACGACCCGCAGGCGGTTGATGCCTGCCTGCGTCTGTTCAGGGAAAAGGGCTACCAATTTATATAGGCAATATGCCTCCTTTTGCCAGCCTTGTTACTTTATCCCTATCTGTATCATGTCCGTTCCTGCCGCCACTTTCCTCAGCAACTCTTTCTTCATGGCTTCCTTCGGCAGGATCTGGAGCATCCCCCACAGGGCGGCGAGATTGACCGATCCCAGGGCCTCCTCCCAGGAGATCCTTTCAAAGCCCTTGGCCGTCCGCTTCAAAGGATACTGCAGGCGATCGGCATTATGCTGGTGCCAGGAGATATTAAGACCTTTCCGGCATAAGTAGCCCTCGCTCCGCACGTTGTCCTTATCTCCCCGGACCTTGACGATCCGGTTATCTTCCACTTCTGCGATGAGGCCGCAGTTCTGGGCACAGAGGACGCAGCCGGTTTTATGTGTTGTTCCCACGTTGATCTTCTTTCATTTTGCGCCGCGCCGCTTCTGATCCTTGCGGGCATACATTTCGTCGTCGGCCCGGCACATGAGGTCATCCAGACCGCAGGGGTGTTCCGGATCGTAGGAAACCACGCCGATGCTCATGGAAAGACAGTAAGGATGCTCTTTATGGTTGTTGAACTCATGAAGCTTAATTTCAAGACGTCCGACGAGTGACTGGAGAACGACATCTGTCGCATCGATGGAAAGGACGGCAAACTCGTCGCCGCCGATGCGGGCTAAAATGTCGGAAGCGCGAAACGTATCTCTGAGAATGGAAGTCGTGTTGATCAGGGCGCGATCACCCTCGTCGTGTCCCCAGGTATCGTTAATATGTTTCATGCCGTCCAGATCGGCAAAATAGAGGATCATGGATTTGCGCGACCGTGCGGATAGCTTCAACTGCTGCTCCGCCAAGGCGATGAATCCCCGCCGGTTGTAAAGGCCGGTTAATTGATCCGTCACCGCCAACAGACGAACTTCCTCCTCCATCTCTTTCCGTTCCGTCACATCCTGTAGGGTTTCAATAGCGCCGGTCACTCTTCCCTGGGCGTCGATGAGCGGGGAGGCGGTAAAATAGAGCCATTTGCCTCCGGCCCCCAGGTCCGGGAAGAAGTCTTCCACTTCGTAAGCTCCATCAATGAGCGCTGATCGCTTCTGTTTCTCCTTATAACGGAAGGTTATCATTTCCTCGGCGGCAGGGTTTACGATTAAATCGGCCAGGGTGGGTTGTGACTGGGCGTAAAAGGCTGTCCATTGATTCTGGGTGCCGATGACCTCCTGCGCGGAAATGCCGGTCAGGTTTTCACAGGCCCGGTTCCAGTGGGTGACCCGATGATCGGCGTCGATAACGAAGGTCGGCACCGTCGTGCCTTCGATGATCTGCGCCAGGCGCTGTTCGCTCTGCTCCAGTTTCATTCTCGCTTGCCGCAGTTCCGTGATATCCATGGAATTTCCCAGGACGGCCTTCTTTCCCTCGTAAACGATCGAGGTCGCTGTTTCCATGATCCAGCGGAGCTGCCCGTCTTTCGTCCATATCCTGAATTCATAGGGTGCGTTCAGTGCTCCCGTGAGCATTTTCCGGGAATTTTCGATGACGGAAGGCCGATCCTGGGGAAGAACAACGTTCAGAGAATCCATGCCGATCATTTCCTCTTCCGTGTAGCCGGCGTAACGGGCGGCGTTATAATTTATGAAACGGAATTTCCCCTTCTGGATAATATAAACTCCGGCCCGGGAGGTGTTGGCCAGGGTCCGATAGAGCGCCTCCGCCTGCCGGCGTTCCGAGATGTCGCGGGCGGCGCCGATCCGGCCGACAGCGATTCCATCGGGATTGCACAGGGTGGTCACGTTTAACTCCACGGGAAGTCTCCGGCCGTCCGGCCGTAAAAAGTCGAGTTCATATGTAGGGATCGCTTCGCCGTTCATCCCCCGCCAATAGCGTTCGATGGTTTCATCACGGAACTCGGTAGCCACAATGTCCAAGAAAATTCGTCCTACGAGATTTCCCGCCGGCCACCCCAGGACAGTTTCAAACATCTGGTTGACGTAGGTAAGGCGGCCTTTCCGGTCGGTGATGAAGACCATGTCCCGGAGGTTGTCGAGGAAGTTACGGTATCTCTCTTCGCTTCCCCGGAGGGCCTCAGTGGCCCGCTTACGTTCAATGATTTCGTCCTGAAGCCTCTGATTGGCCTCCGTCAGCAGGGTGGTACGCTCCCGCACCCGTTTTTCCATACCTTCCGATGTCCGATGCAGTTCTTCCTCCATACGTTTTCTCGCCGTGATATCCCGGAGAATCACAAGATCCAAGTCCCGGCCCCCGATTAATATCTTTGTGCCGAGACCCTCCACCCATTTTTCTTCTCCCTGGCGTGTGATCAGCCTATATTCGGCAAAAAAACCACCCTCGTTTGAGCGGACACGTTCCAGATCAGCGGCCACGATGAGGAGAGAATCGGGATGGATAAACTGGACGGCGTTATTTCCAATGGCTTCGGAAAGGGACGACAGGCCCACAAGTTTGAGGGCGGCACGATTCACGTACAGCATGGTTCCGCCCCATTCCAGGATCATGGCGGCGTCGAGCATGTTATCCACAATGCTCTGAAACAAGACCATGTTTTGCTGCAAAGGAACTGGGGATGGGTTCACATTTTACCTCAAAGTCATGAATCCATTGACATGCAATGCCACATTTCTTATACTTCCTCAGGGTCGATTTCTTGGAGCATGTTGATTAAAGCCGCGGCTGCTGTTCGCGGAGATATACACTTTTTATGGCGAAAATTATATACACTGTTTTACCAGAAAGGATAAGAAAAAAATGCGGGATCAGGAGCCGACGATTCGGGTGGGTATTATGGCGGACCGCCGGGAGATCGGGGGATGTTTTCAGGGAGTTTTCCAAATATCTTCCGGGGAAGAGCTTAGCGGTGATTTCCGCTTTTCCATCACCGGCGGCCTGATTAGCCTCGCTGCCGGAACGGGCGTCCGGACCATGCCGGAGCGGGAGTTCCGCTGCCGTCCTCAGGGCGTCGCAACATTTTCCCTTTACAATGTCACCATTGGCGTGAACTTTCACTGGGAGCGCCAGGAGGTCCAGACTTTTCAGGGCGCCCTGTCGGTGCTTGCGTTGGAAGATGATACCTTGGTGGCGGTCAATGAACTCCCTCTCGAAGACTATCTGGGGAGCGTCATTTCTTCGGAAATGTCTGCCGCCGCCCCGCTGGAGTTTCTTAAAGCCCACGCCGTCACCTCCCGAAGCTGGCTGATGGCCATGCTGGAGAAGCAAGAGTCTGACAACAGGAACGGGAGGGGGGAGAAGCAACGTGATGTATCTCCAGGTAAGAACCGTCGGGAGGGGTGTTTGCCTCAAGCTGGAAACGAGATCGCCGAGACCTTGTCGAGGGACGAGATCATCCGCTGGTATGGCCGAGAGGAGCACGCCCGGTTTGATGTCTGCGCCGATGACCATTGCCAGCGTTACCAGGGGGTGACAAAGATCATTACGGATCAGGTCCGTCAGGCCATCGACGTCACGCGGGGCCTCTTTCTTGTTTACAGCGGCGGGATCTGCGACGCCCGGTATCACAAGGCCTGCGGCGGCCGGACGGAAGATTTCGCGAGCGTCTGGGAGGATGTTGCCGTCCCTTATCTGACGTCTGTTTCCGACAGTCCCGAAAGCTTTCCTCCCGCGACATCGGCGGAAGAGGCGGCGCAGTGGATAAACTCCTCACCGGCTGCATATTGTAACACCAATGACGCTCATGCCCTCCGCCAGGTACTGCCTTCCTTCGATCAGGAAACGACGGACTTTTTCCGCTGGGAGGTTTCCTATGCCCGGGGAGAACTGGAGACACTACTTTTAAGGAAATCCGGTATCGACTTTGGGGAACTCCATGCCCTTATCCCTCTGGATAGGGGGCCTTCGGGCCGGATTATCCGCCTGAAAATCGAAGGATCGAAACGCACCGTCATTGTAGGCAAGGAACTGGAAATCCGCCGCTGGCTGTCTCCCAGCCATCTCTACAGCAGCGCCTTTATTGTCCGGACCGAAGGGGATGGCCAGGGGAAGGTCGTTTGTTTCCGTCTGCAGGGGGCAGGGTGGGGCCACGGTGTCGGCCTCTGCCAGATCGGGGCGGCGATGATGGCCATGCAGGGCTTCGGAATGGAAGACATCCTTGGCCACTATTTCCGGGGTACGACCCTCCGGAAATTTTACTGAAAATCGGCGTTTGCTGCCGTGAAGGAGAAAATACGAGAACAGAATGACGTTAAAATAAAAAAAGGTCAACGCGAAGCGTCGGCGACCATCGGACCAAATGGCGCCAGAGCATCGACGCGTCGATCCATGGCCCCGATGATTCATGTCCTTCAGTAGGCATAGGTTACCGCCGCGCCGCCGGATAACCTGTCGGCATATTTTCCTTCTATTTGCAGACGGAATCCCCTGGACAGCGGCGCGTCGATGCCGGCAAAGCCGCCGAAGACGGTATTGTTTCTCAAGATCGTCTCCCCCGAGGTGAGGGCCAGGCCCGTGATGTTGGCGGACGGCGATACCTTTGCTTCCGCATAGTAGAGATAGGGCCCAATATACAGGTTGATGCCCCAGGGGATGGTGGCCTGAAAGCCAATCCCGACATTGACGTCCCAAAGGTTCTTCAGGCCGAGTTCTGCCATAAAGGGGGCGCCGCTCTGGATTCCCGTGACATTGTCCGTGAAGTCACTGAAATAATAGGTTCCCTGGATAAAAGCGCCGATGCCGAATGCCGGACGGACAGGATAAAAGCCTTTTACTCCCAGGGTGCTGAAAAATTTCCAGTTCTCTGAAAAATCATTCTTGGACGTCGTCGTCGCCGTAGTTGTCGGACTGAAGGCATCGAAAAGCTTCAACCCCGATAACCCGATCCTGGCGTATAGGTCCCAGTTTTTTTGAAAGCCGTAGCCCAATTCCGAATAAATCTGCTGTTGCCGGCTGATGTATTCTTCATTATTCTTGAGTTTATCCTCCTGAAGCCAGTAACCAAAGCCGGTATGCAAGCCTCCCGCCGGTCTCGATACGGGTTGGGGCGGTCCGAATGGTCCGCTCGCGGCGGCTGTCCCCTGAATCGTGAGCATGATGACTATGGAGATCACAATGGCCTTAAGAGTTTTCGTATGCATACATCCCTTCCGTTTCAATCCTTTTCCAGTAATCCCGAGACCCCCGCAGGAGGTGGACCGCCTTTATGTTTGATCATCTTCAGCCGATATTGGACATAGGCATCACGGACTGCCACATAGGGATCGATGGCGGCCTCTTTCATGGATTCATAGTCGCCGATCTGCAGGGAGGTGTCGTTAACCCTTTCGTATACACGGGAGCCTGCCCAGACGTACCAGGGACCGAAATAGATGGAGGGATACAGGAATACGTCGCCAACTGTCCCCAAGGTATCGCGGGGACTGGAGGGTCCCAATATGGGCCAATGGATATAGAAACCCTGGCCCACGCCGTAAACGCCCAGGGTTTGACCAAAATCCACCGTTTGTTTTGAAAGATTGATCTCCTTGCTTGATGCAGGATCCAGAAGCCCCCCGATGCCCCAGACGGTATTGATAACGAAACGGCCAAGTTCGGAAGCCGCCCCCGCGAAGTTTGCCTGGAGCAGGGAATTGACAAAGCGGATTGGGAAGCTGAGGTTCGTGTAGAAGTTGCTGACGCCGACTCGTGCCTTTTCGGGAACCGCCTTGCTATATCCCTGGGCGACGGGTTTGAGGACCCAGAAGTACAGCTTGTCGTTGAAATGGTACATAGCCCGGTTGAAAGGCTCCAGGGGATCGGCAATCGTAGCCTTTTCTACTTCCCTTCCCTTGTCGGGATCTTCGATGTCCTGATAGTCATCAAGATTGCCGCTGACCGTTTTGGCGGACACCTCCGGGGATAGCGCCGGGCTCTGTTCTGTTTTGGGGGCAACCATAACCTGCTGGGCCGGAGGGGCGGCAGCGGATGGTGTCGGGTCGGAGACGACAGAGGGCTTGTGCGCGCAGCCCGCCGCGAGGACAACACAAAAAAGCGTAACCGCAAACAGGTAAGATTTCATGGCCGGAACTACCTTTAGTGGCACTATTGCCCCTTCACTTTCTTCCGCAGGATCTCAAGGAGCTGTTCGGGGTTATTTTTTGCCAGGATGTCATTGAACTGGGTGCGATAATTCAGCACCAGGCTCACGTTCTCAACAATAACGTCATATACTTTCCAGGAGCCGCCCTTCAGAATCACCTTGTAAGTAATGGGTATTTCCTTTGAGGAGGTGACGATTTTCGTTTGTATCTCCGCCTGGGTTCCTGAGACCATGCTTTCTCGCTCATAAACAATTTTCTCGTTGGTGTAAGCAAGGATTTTGTCAATATAGGCCTTCTCCAGCACCTGCCGGAAGAGGATGACGAATTCCTGACGCTGGGGGACAGTCAGCCTGTTCCAGTTCCTGGCCAGGGTCCGCTTCCCGAGTTCGACATCATCGAACATTTGTTCATAGATGGCGCGAAGCTTTTTCTTTTTGATCTCTTTGGCCGATTCGCCCTTGAGCTTTGGATCGCGCAACACATCCAGCACCTTGTTCACGTTGGCCTGAACCGTATTCATGGGCACGCCTGCGTACGCCGGCAGAGTGAACAGTAAGATCATCAGAATCGTTAATAGAGCGTTAAACGGTCTCCTCATGGTTTTCCTTTCTTGGTTGCGTTAGGCTCCTCCGGCTTCTTTACATCGCCAAAGGCATATTTGCTGATTAGAGCGGCGATGTCCACGGCGGGTTGCGTTTCCGTGATAGATTCGCCTGGCTTAAGGGGGTTGCCACCACCGCCAGGGTCAATGCTGAGATACATGTCGCCGATCAACCCCTCCGTTTTAATGGAGGCCATGGCATCATCATAAATCTTGATATCTTTCTTGATGCGAATTTCCACGATGGCCTTCTGGCTATCCTGGTCCATGGTGAGCCGCTCCACACGCCCGACCTCAATGCCTGAAATATAGACCAGGCTGCCGGCTCTCAGGCCCGTTACGGTCGTGAAGCGGGCAAACAGCGAATAGGCGTTGTCGCCAAGCAGGGAAATATGACCGAGTTTCACCGTCATATATCCAATGCAGAGGAGTCCGAAGACGAGAAAAATGCCAACAGTGGTTTCCATCGTGTATTTTTTCATTGACCTACCCCCTTACATCGCACCGCAGGCGGGCGATTTCTTTTTGATTGGATTTTGCCTCATCGATGACGGCCTCTATTTCAGCAAACGGCTGACCCTGGGCGATTCCCGCCCAGATGATGAGTTCGATGCACCCCCCCGAGGCTTTCCGCCTTTCCGCGCCCTCAAAAACATCTTGAATGCCCCGTTCTTGGAAATCCTGGGCAAAATCCTTGAGGATGTTTTGCGCTTCCGTCAGGTCAGAATAGGGGAGCACCGTAACAAATTGGTTGGTGTTGCGTCGCGTGGAAAACCCCCCGATGGCGCCGAAGTGCTTATCAATATATCTTCCCATGCTCCGGATAGTCTTCTCCACCGCTTCATGGCTTGAGCCGGTCATGATGACATCCGGATCGTCCAGCGCAAAAACCACCAGGGAGTATGTTTCCCCGCGTGTCCTCTGGGTCAGTTGAGCATGGTGCATGACCTTGAACTGCCGCTTGGAATACAGCCCCGTTAATTCCTGCTGAAGTCCTTCCAGACTGCGGATGACTTCATCCTTGAACGGGTGGTCGAAATTTTCCAGCTCCTCCGGAGTACCTTGAAAAACGATGGCTCGGTCATAGAGCGCCAGAATGCGGTTGGAGATAAAATAAACATCCGGTATCTCGTGGCTGACCATGATCGCCGTAAACCCGAATTTCCTCTGATACTGGGCAATCATACTCAGGATGGCGTTCTTCCGGACGGGATCCTGGCCGGATGTGGGTTCATCGAACAGGACAATGTGGGGGTCCGTAACCAAAGCCCGGGCCAGGGCGGCGCGTTTCTGCATGCCACCGGAGAGTTCCGAGGGATACTTGTGAGCCGCATCTTTAAGTTCTGTCTGTTCGATTCTGGCCATCACCCGGCTGTCGATTTCAGTTTTGCCCAGGTTCGTCGTCTCCCGGAGGGGGAGGGCGATATTTTCGTAGACCGTCATGGAATCGAAGAGGGCATTGTCCTGAAACATATAGCTTATCTGTGCGTGTTTGGCCGTCCGCTCCGATTTTGTCATTTTGAGCATGGGTTGGCCCTGGAAGAGAATCGTCCCCTCATCCGGCTCGAGGAGCCCGATGATATGCTTGAGGAGCACACTCTTACCCGAACCGCTGAGGCCGATAATGGTTGTGACCTGTCCCTCGTAGATCTTCAGGTTAATGTGATCAAGGATTGTCCGGGAACCGAAACGCTTGGTGACATCCTTGAATTCGATCAACGGGGCATCCATGGGGCTATCCTCGAATAAGTAGAGATGTCACCACGTAATCCGACACCAGGATCAGGACGCAGGAGATCACGACGGCCGACGTTGTGGACAAGCCGACGGCCTTGGCGCCATGGCTGTCCGTGCGCATGTGCGCGAAATAGCCCTGGTAACAGCAGACGGTGGAGACGATGAAGGCAAAAACAATCGACTTGATGAAACCGTCCGTGACATCTTTCATGTCCATGCTGGTCTGAACACGATACACATAGGTACCGGCATTTGCCCCCAGGAGCAGGACACCAGATATGTAGCCGCCGATGATGCCGACGATGTCGAACACCGCCGTGAGGATGGGAAAGCTGATGATGGATGCGGCAATTCTCGGGCTGATGAGGTAGCGGAGCGGATCGATCCTCATGGTGTCCAGGGCGTCAATCTGTTCGGAGATGCGTTGAATGCCGATCTCTGCGGTAATGGCTGAACCTGCCCTGGCGGCAATCATGATGGCCGTGAGCACGGGCCCCAATTCCCTGACCAGCGTCAGGGCGACCAGTGTCCCGAGCGCCCCCTGGGCGCCGAATTTGACCAGGGCCGTGTAGGATTGCAGGCCCAGGACCATGCCTGTAAACAGGCTGACCAGCAGGATGATCATCGTGGAACTGGCCCCGATATAATAGATCTGCTGAATGATCTTGGTCCACTGCTTGGGGTGCATAATTTTCAGGAATGCCAGTATGAGGAAAATGGCCGAAGCGCCTAAATTACCGACCCAACTGATAGTTGACCGGCCGAAACTGGCGAACGGCTTTGTCAACAAAATGCCGATCCGCCACGGCGGTTTGCTTCCCGGGAGCTTATGACTGTTTGCATCGTGTGCCATACAAGGATGTCCCTGCGTTTCATGCTGGCTTCCCCCCCCAAAGATCCTTTGGGAGGGGAAGCCAGCATAGCGTTATTTTTAATGATCGTAGATGATGCGACGATCAACTATTAAAGCTATCCTGATTTGCCGGAATTTGTCAACGAAAATGCTGAATAAGGATTAACCGCCGCCTTTTTTCCTGAAGAAATCGATGATGCCGTTGGGCATGAAGATGGTGACGACGATGAAGAGGGCGCCGTAGATGATCCGAGCGATTTCCGCCTGGGCGAAGGTGGAGAGGCCCTCGTTGACGACGGTCAGGATGACAGCCCCGATGATCGGTCCCAGCCAGGTCCCCCCGCCCCCGAACATGGCCATGAGGACGATGAGGATGGAGATGCTGATATTGAAGACAACATCGGCATGGATATAGGTCAGGTAATAGGCGAAGAGCCCGCCGGCTATCCCGGGGAAAAAGGCGGAAAGAATGAAGGCCTGGATCTTGATTTTCGCCGTCGGGATGCCCATGGTTTCGGCGACTTCTTCATCAGAGCGGATGGCTCTAAGACCGGCGCCGAGCCGGGAGCGGCCGAGCCACCAGGCGACGCCGAGGGTCACGACCATGAGAAGGAGCATGACTTCGTACATGATGGAGCGGGAGAGTTTTTCCGGGACATCCATGATCTTCATCCAGATACCTTCGGCCCCGCCCAGGAATTCGATGTTTTTCACTGCCAAATCAACGACAAAGGCAAAGCAGAGAGTGACGACGGCGAAGTAGGGCCCCTGGATCTTCAGGCACGGATAGCCGATGATGAGGGCGACCAGAGCCGCTATCGCCCCCGCCGGGATCGTGGCCAGGATGGTCAAGACCGGCGACAAATCGAAAACAGCTGCTATCTTCGCCGTGGCAAAGGCGCCGATCCCGAAGAAGGCCGCATGGCCGAAGGACAGGTAACCGGCGTAGCCGCCGATAAAATTCCAGGAGGAGGCTAGAATCACGTACATGAAAACGGAAAACATGAATGACAGGTAATAGACCTGTGGTTCCAGGAACGGAAAAGCGGCTAAAATCGCTATGATAATCGCCGTGGCTGCCAGACGGTATTTTTCCATCTTTATACCCCCTGCTTAAAAAGACCGTGGGGTCGGAAGATGAGAAACACCATGAGGAGCCCGAAGGTGACGAGATTCACCCACTGGAAGGGGAGAAGGGCCATGGAGAGCCCCGTGATCACCCCGATGATGAGCCCCGCCAGGGCCGTGCCGACAACGTTGCCCACGCCGCCGACAATGACGACCAGAAAGAGATAGATAAGCCAGAGATTGTGGGAGTGGGGCTCAAAGGAATTGAGGAGGGCCAGGCTGATACCCCCGGCCCCGGCCGTGGAAACGGCCAGGGCGAAGGTGATCATGCTGATCCGGTAAAGGTTGACGCCGTATAACTGAGCGGCCTCGGGCTGCTGCCAGGCGGCCCGGACGGCCATCCCCGTATAAGTCTTCTGCAGAAACAAATAGATGGCGGTTATCCCCACAATGGATAAACCGAAGCCGACCAGGTGGGGATATTGAAAGTATAAAGGACCAACAATCAAGGCGCCGCTGGCGTAAGTCGGCGTCATGATCCGGGGATCGGCCTTCCAGATGAGAACCATGACGTTTTCCATGATGATGGCCAGACCGAAGGTGAGGATCATGGAGGCCACGATGACCTCCTTGGCCTTGGTGATCGGCTTGATGAGGAGCTGATAGACACCACAGGCCAGAAGGAACAGGAGCGGTACGGACACTGCCGCCGAGACGATGGGGTCCACGCCGAAATACTCCAGCAGGCTGTATGCCACATAGGCCCCCAGGAGCCCGAAGGCGGCATGGGAGATGTGAATGACGTGCATGACCCCCCAGGTCAGGGAGAACCCGACGCTGAGGAGTGCATACACCATTCCCATCATGATGCCGCTGATCAGGGACTGAGTTAGTAAGACGGCGTCCACGTTACTTTGTCCAGGCCGGTTTCGGATAGACCGGTTGCTTCGTCTGTACGTTCTTCGGCCAGATCAGTTCCACCTTGCCGTTGATGATCTGGGTGGCGAAGTTGATTGGCCCCGGGAGGCCGTATTTGTCAAAGGTCATGGGACCGGCGATGGTATTTACCTTGTGCGTCTTCAGCCAGTCGCGGATCTTCGTCTGATCCAGACTCTTGGCCCCCGTCACCCCTTGCTGGAGGGTCTGCATCCAGGCATAACCAAACCCGAAATAGAGGGGATAGATGCCCAGTTTGTATTTTTTCTTAACATAGGCGTTGAGCTTGTCGTTTCCCGGGTAGTTAAGCATTCCGTGCAGGACGGTCCCGGAAAAGACATAGTTGCCGTCCGCCCCGAGTTCCTTGACCCAGGCGGGGACGACGGAACCGATCCCCTGGACGATGGCCTTGGGATTGTAACCGAGGGCCTTGGCGGCCTTCATCGTTGTGACGCCGTCGGGGAAGAAGCCGTTGGAGAAAAGGATATCACAGTTCATCTGTTTGGCCTTGACGATCATCGAGGTGGCGTCGGTGAGGGGGGAGTTGTACTTTTCATCGATCACGATTTTGATATTGAGATATTTCGCCCAGCGGTAAATGCAGTCCTGCAGCGACAGGCCGACGGGGTTGTTGATCGTATAAACGGCTGCCCGCTTCGGACGCTGGTTGGCGGGAAGGGAGTTCAGCCACTGGAAGAACCCCTCGTACCACCACTCACCCATGAGGGGCGGGGCGCCGAAGGAATAGGCATATCCCTGCTGGAAGCTCTTCATGTGGCCGCCCATGGAGATATACACCATCTTGTGCTTTTCCGCTACGGCCATGACGGCCCGGGCGGCGGTGCCGGGGTACCCGCCGAAAAGGAGATCGACCTTGTCCACGGTGATGGCCTTCTCCGCAAAGGTTACGGCTTTACCCACATTGGACTGGTCATCGTAGATCTTGAATTCCACCGGACGTCCCAACAACCCCCCTTTGGTGTTGATTTCCTCCGCCCAGAACTGCATGCCTCTTTCGATCCACAGCCCCGTTTCCGCAAACTCACCCGTCAGGGGCAACGAGCCGCCGATGACGATCGGTTTACTGGCGCCTATTGTCGTAGCGGGGACCGTCAACATCAGTCCGCAAAGCACGGCAACGGTCATAAACAAAGAGAACCTTTTAATCCGTTTTCCTTTCATTATGAAGCCTCCTTTCCAAAGCTTGGTTTATCTCAGAGTCCCAAATAGGACGTCTTGACCTTCGGGTCCTCCCGGAGTTCTGCGGATGGACCTTTCATGGCCACTACCCCGTTTTCCAGGACATAGCCGCGGGTTGTGATCGCCAGGGTCTCCAGTACCTCCTGGGACACCAACAACAACGACAGCCCTTCCTTGTTCAATACCTTAATGGTGGCAAAGATTTCCGCCGCTGCCTTGGGGGCGAGACCTAGGGATGGCTCATCCAGCATGAGGAGACGGGGCCGGGCCATCAAGGCCCGTCCCATGGCTGCCATCTGCTGCTCCCCACCGGACATGCTACCGGCCAACTGGTGGCGCCGGTCGGCCAGACGGGGGAAAATGTCATATACCTTCCGGAGTGACTCCTGTCGCTGTTTCCGGACGGTAGGTAAATAAGCTCCCATAAACAGATTTTCTTCCACGGTCATGGCGGGAAAGAGTTTGCGACCCTCCGGTACCTGAACGATTCCCTCCCGGCAAATCCTGCCCGGGCTTATACCGTTCAGGGGCTTGCCCTTCCAGCTCAGGTTGCCCGCGGCCGGGGGGACCAGTCCGGAGATGGTGTTGAGCAGAGTTGTCTTGCCGGCGCCGTTGCCGCCGATCAGAGCGACCAGCTCTCCCGGGGCGACTTCCAGGGACACGCCGCGCAAAGCTTTCATTTGGCCGTAACAGACGGTGAGATTTTCAACACGCAGCATAAGCGGCCCCCAGATAGGCGGAGATGACCTCCGGGTGATTGGCCACCTCTTCCGGTGTTCCTTCCGTGATCTTGGTTCCGAAATTCAGCACCATGATGCGGCTACAGGTGCACATAATGGCCCTCATCACATGTTCGATCATGAAGATCGTCGTTCCGTAAGTATCCCGGATCCGGAAGGTCAACTCAATGGCGCTGCTGATTTCCGTCGGATTCAGTCCGGCAAAGACCTCGTCGAGGAGGAGAATTTCCGGATTGAGGGCCAACGCCCGGGCGATTTCCAGACGCTTGCGGTCTTCCAGGACCAGTTCGCCGGGGAGGCGGTGGGCCTTCTCCGTCAATCCCGTAAAGGCGAGGATCTCCATGGTCTTTTCCCTTGGGCTCCTGGCGCCGCCCCCTTTCTTGCGGCCGTAAAGGACGCCGGTAGAGACGTTTTCGATAAGATTCAGGCCCGTCAGGGGGCGGACGATCTGAAAGGTACGGCCGATTCCCAGGCGAGCCCGTTTGTAGGGGGGCAGGTTCGTGATTTTCCGGTCTTCGAAGAACAAATCACCGCCATCGGGGGCGTAAATGCCGGAGATAACGTTGAAGAGAGTCGTCTTCCCGGAACCGTTCGGCCCGATGAGCCCAACGATCTCACCGCGGTGCACCTCGAAATCGACTTCCGAAAGTGCCGTCAGACCGCCGAATCGCTTCGTTATCTTTTTACCTGTCAGCATGGTCTTTCCTGTAAATTCCATACCCGTCCTTAGGATTCTATGAGGGCCACGGCGCGGCACCAGCCTGCACTGCCCCCCGTGAGCTTCACGGGGAAACAGGCCACCTTGAAACCGAATGGTTTGGGCAGTTTATCCAGGTTGGCCAGTTTTTCCATGTGGCAGTATTCCCGTTCAATGCCGGCCAAATGGGCCTCCCACAGGATTTGCCGGTCTCCGGTCTTGGCAAAGGCCTCCTTGATGGCCCAGAACGGACGGTCCCATCCCCAGGCGTCAATCCCCATGACCCGGATTCCCTGGTCCACGAGCCAGAGGGTTGATTCCCTGGTCATGCCGCAGCCGGCGTCAAAATATTCCACCTTGCCCCAGAACTTGTCGGCCCCGGTCATGATCAGGACAATATCGTAGGGCTTCAGGGCATAACCTATGCGACTCAACTCCTTTTGCAGATCCTCGCTGCTGATTGCGGACCCTTTCGGCTTGTGCCGGAAATCAAGGACGACGCCGTTGCCGTAGCACCACTCCAGGGGAATCTGATCAATGGTCCGGGACGGTTTGCCCTCGCATTGGGGGGCATAATGCCAGGGGGCGTCCAGATGGGTGCCCGAGTGGGAGATCATATCCACGCGATCATTGGCATAACCCAGGCCATCCCTGAGTTCCGCCTCTTTGCACCCGAAAAATCCTGCCAGCGCCGGAGCCGACTCTTTATGGCTCTGATGAATCACCTTGAGTCCGAGCGCCTCGCTCGGGCTCTCCTCTGTAGGTACGCTCAGATCAATGATGGTAATCTTTCGATTCACAGCATCACCTCATCTTTCTTAATACTTTACCTTGTCCAATCCTTTCAAGCCGAGGATCTTTCTGGACTCCGCCGGGCTCGCCGGTTCGATGCCCAGGGCCCGGGCAATCCCCACGATGTGTTCCACCTGCTCGGCGTTGCTCTTGGCCAACTGCCCTTTTTCCAGATACATGCTGTCTTCCAGTCCCACGCGGACATTTCCACCCATCAGGAGGGCGGCCGTACCCATTTTCATCTGATATTGCCCGGCGGCGCACACCGACCAGACAAAATCGCCGATTGCGTCTTTCGCGGTTCGGTAAAGAAAAAGCAGGTTTTCCATGGCAGCGGGGATGCCCCCCAAAAGGCCCATGACAAACTGTAGGTAAACTGGTTTCTGAATGTGCCCCCTTTCGATCATATGTGCCAGATTGTTGATCATTGCTACGTCATAGATCTCGATTTCCGGCTTCGTCCCATGCTTTTTAAAGGCCGCGGCAAATTCCCGCAAGCCCTTGAAGGTATTGGGGAAGATGTAATCTTCCGTCATGGCAAGATAATCCGGTTCCCAAGGAAACTTAAAATTGCTGTGCTTAGCAAGCAAAGGGAAAAGGGCCACATTGATGGACCCGAAGTTAAATGACCCCAGTTCTGGTTCGAAGGCGGGAATGACCGCTAACCGTTGTTCCGAAGTCATGCCGAGCCCCCCGCCCGTCGTTATGCAGAGGATGATGTCGCAGCGGGACTTTATGTCGGTGATCGCCTCCCGGTAAAGCTCCAAGGATGAAGAAGGTTGCCCGGTTTCGGGATTCCGCGCATGGATATGGGCCACGGCGGCTCCGGCCTCCCAGGCCCGGACCGTTTCATCGGCGATCTGCTTCGGTGTGATGGGTAGGTAAGGGGTCATGGAGGGGGTATGGATTCCCCCGGTAATGGCTGCGGTAAAAATCGCTTTGGACATTGTTCAATCCTCATTCATTGGCGACATCGCAAAAAACAATTCATGTCCTCCCCCTTCAAGGGGGAGGTTAGGAGGGGGATGGGGTTAGAACTTGTAGCGACTACATAAAACCCATCCTCACTCCCCCTCCCCTTGAAGGGGAGGGGGAAGCGGTCTTTCGTGAGTGCGTCATTCATTAACAATAGCCACCGGACGGCACCAGCCGGCGGAGGCCCCTTTGATCTTGATGGGAAAACAGCAGACCGTAAAGCCGTGGGGCCGGCCGATGGCAGCGAGGTTGGCCATTTTCTCCATATGGCAATACCCCGCTTCGATGCCGGCAAAGTGGGCCTCCCATACCACTTTCGGGTCCCCTTCTTCCTTGAATTCCCGGGCGAGGAAAGGTAGGGGGCGATCCCAGCTCCAGGCGTCGATGCCGACCACTTTGATGCCCCTGTCCGTGAGGAAAAGGGTGCTTTCCCGGGTCATGCCGGGTCCCTTGACGAGATACTGGGGAGTTCCCCAGGTGGCGTCGGCCCCGGTTTGGACAAGGACGATATCAAGGGGTTTGATCTCATAACTGATTCTGTCCAGTTCGTTTTTGACGTCTTCCGCGGTGATCCGCTCGCCGTCTCCCTTGCGGCGGAAGTCGAGGAGGACGCCGTCGTTCATGCACCAAGCGAGGGGAACTTCATCGATGGTAAGGGCGGGTTTCCCTTTATCCTGGGTGGGGTGGTAGTGGTAAGGGGCGTCCAAGTGGGTCCCGCTGTGGGTCGTGAGGGTAAGGAATTCCAGCGCCCAGCCGAGGCCGCCGGGCAACTGCTCCCGGCGGATACCGGGAAAGAAATCGAGCATCTGCGTCGCCCCTTGGGTATGATCGACATATTCGATCTTGGGAATCATCATGGGGGGATCACAGGGGAGCGCCGCTTCAATGGCAATACTCAGATCGACGAATCGCTTTCCCATTCAATTTTCCTCCTCATTTATTCGACGTCAAAAATTTACCTTGTCCATTCCCTTCAGACCGAGAATCTGCCGCGCCTCCGCCGGCGTCGCCGGTTCGATGCCGAATTCCCGGGCGATGCGGACGATCTTAGCCACCTGCTCGGCGTTGCTTTTCGCCAACTGACCCTTTTCGAGATAGAGATTGTCCTCCAGACCAACCCGGGCGTGCCCGCCCATCATTAGTGAGGTCGTACAGAGACTGAATTGGGTCTTGCCGGCGGCGCAAACGGAAAACTGAAATTCGCCGATGGCCTTCCGGGCGCTTTCGAGGAGAATGACGAAGTTTTCGATCGTAGCGGGAATGCCGCCTAAAATCCCCATGACAAACTGGAGATAAACAGGTTCCCGGACATGGCCCTTTTCGATGAGAAAGGCCAGATTGTTGATCATTCCGAGGTCGTAGATCTCAAATTCCGGCTTCGTTCCCTGGGCGGCGAATTTTTCCAGGAACTGCCGCATCGTCAGGAAGGTGTTGGGGAAGATGAAGTCCTCTGTCGCTTCCAGATACCCTTTCTCCCAGTCGTAAGTCCATTTATGGTAGTTATCGGCGATGTGGAAAAGGGCAAAATTGAGGGAACCGGCGTTGAGGGTCGCCAGCTCCGGCGACAGGCTGGTAACGACCCGGACACGGTTCTCCACCGGTTCGCCGAGACGGCCGCCCGTCGTACAGCAGACAACCATGTCGCAACGCTTCCTGACCCCTTCGGCAACGGTCCGGAAGATGTCCTGATCGGCGCAGGGGAGTCCCGTCTGGGGGTTCCGGACATGGACGTGGGCGACGGCTGCCCCGGCCTTGTGGGCTTTTACCGCCTCTTCAATGAGCTCTTCCGGGGTGACGGGAAGATGGGAGGACATGCTGGGGGTGTGGATGGCCCCGGTCAGGGCGGCGGTGATAATTCTTTTTTCCCTCATGACGGCCAAGCTCCTTTCTTATCGTTTGTTGCACCGATTTCATGACCGGCCTGCGCTTTTGTAGCTGGCCCCCAGTCCATATCAAGGTTGATCAATTTCTGTAACTGGTTCCCGTATTCGGTCTTGACGGTGCCTTCAAATCGGTAAATCAGCTTGTTCAAATAGATTTCGTGGCGGATGTAGTTAGTCATGAGCTTGACTACGCCGGGGTTGGTGGTCCAGAAACCGTTCCATTCCTGGCCTGGCGGCTGGGCCATGAACAGGCCGACGGATTCATCGAAGACTATCGTCAATTCCCCGCTATGGCGTTCATAAACCGTATCGATCTGGATATGATGAAAAACCTTGCCGATTTCTATGCTCTCCGGTCCGAACTGGATGGAAATGATCTTTACCCCCCGCTGCTGGGCTGCGGCAAGACTTTTTTCCAGAAGCGTTCCCTGCTGCTGCCAAAGGCTCATCAACAAGGTTTTCTTTGCCCCGTTGATCAGTTCCCGGGACTTGCCGATCAGAACGTCGTGGTCCGTCAATTGCCAGACCGTGTTGTCGGGGGGGGGGATGGAAATCTTTTTGAAGTTGGCGGTTAAAATCCGCTCGGTAATCTTGAACTCATTCTTTTTGCGGGTGAGGAATTCGTGATAGGGCAGGGGAGAATACATCTGGGGGTCCGTATTCAAAACGGCCACTAGTCCCTTCTGCATCATGCGGTTCAGGGTTTCGTATATCTTGGGGCCCGGTACGCCCGAGCGGCGGCTTATTTCATGTCCGTGGGAGGGGTGTTTCTGCAGGAGGGCCAAGTAGGCCTTTGCTTCATAGACCGTCAGGCCCATGCTGTTGAGGGCCTCCACCGTAGTCTGGAATATGTTGCCGAATACCCGTTCCATGTCCGTCCTGTTTTGAGAGGGATGATGAAATATCCGCAGCGATCTCCTTTACTACGTAGGTAGTATGCATGAGCCGATTATCTTTGTCAAGCTTTTTCTTCGTTTCCTTTCCCGGTTTTCTCGGTTCTGTAAAATCGTAATAAGATCATGAAGTCCGGATCACTATGCCCAATCGAAACTCACATCAAAAAAACAAATCATTAAGAGGGAAGAAGGGCAATATTTGGAAAGACTGTTGACGTTCCTCTATGAATTTGGTAAAAAATAACCGGCTTCCTTATGAGAATACTTTTTTTTCTTGGTTATAAAAAATCTACTGAAAACTCTTTTTAATTTTTGGGGAGGTGTGCCGTGGCGAAGAATCCGATGATAGGATTTCAAGTCGATCGTTCTGAAATTAGATATGTGGGCCATGATCTGCAGCGTCCGGAATGTATTCTCGCGGAGCCGGATGGCACCCTTTGGACTGCCGATGCCCGGGGGGGGGTAGTGAAAATCATGCCGGATGGAAAGCAGAAAATAATTACCCAGGCCTTCGCGGCCGCCTTCCAGGAAACGGCCGATGAGGCGAGTCGCTTCACCCAGGGGACATTGCCCAATGGATTGGCCTTTGCGGAAAATGGGGACATTTTAATCTCCAATTTTGGTACGGACTTGCTCGAAGTTATGAAACGAGACGGGTCCACCCGAACTCTTCACGACCGGATTGATGGGCAACCCATCGGCAAGGTGAATTTTGTCCTGCGGGATCGCAAAAACCGGATTTGGTTGACCGTATCCACCCGCATCCAAAACTGGATGAAGGCAATGAGTCCCAAGGTGGCGGACGGATATATTGCCCTGGCGGATGGAAAAGGGATCAGGATCGTCGCCGACGGATTTCGGTTTACCAATGAAATTCGCCTGGATGGCGAGGAAGAATATCTGTATATCGTTGAGACCACGGGGCAGTGCATCTCCCGCATGAGGGTGGGGGCAGACGGATCTCTGTCGCAGCGGGAAATCTTCGGCCCTTCCAAGCTGGGCCGGTTCGGCTTCCCGGACGGCATTGCCTTCGACGCTTTCGGGAATTTATGGGGAACCCTGGTTATGGCGGACCAGCTCTTCTTTTTAACGCCGGAAGGAGATTTCCACATTATTCTTGACGATGGGAATGAGGAGGCTTCTCTTGCCATGGAAAAGGCCTTTGTCGAAGACCGCCTGACCCCGGAGATAATGCTTGCTGCCGGCGGGACGATAGCCCCCTGGTTTGCCAGTATCACCTTCGGTGGCGCCGATCTCCGTACGGCCTATATTGGCAGCCTCAAGGGAACTCGTATCCCGTTTTTCTCTTCAGTAGTTCCAGGGCTGCCCATGGTCCACTGGCGGTAAAATACGAATTTACCATCATTGGAATAATGGACTGGTCAGAGGCGCCGCTTGTGTGTTAAAGGCCCTTCATGAAACAGTCGGCAGGATCGGAAAAAAGAATAAAAACGGCCTTCATTCTCGGGGCGGGTCTGGGGACGCGCCTGATGCCGCTGACGCGGGACTGTCCCAAACCGCTCTTGCCCCTGCGGGGTCGTCCGATCATTACGTACGCCATGGACCATCTCCGGCAGGCCGGGATCGAGCGGTTCATCATCAATACTCACCACTGTGCAGAGGTATATCAGCAAGTCTTCCCGGGGCACGCCTGGCGCGGCGTCCCGATTCTTTTCCGCCATGAGCCGGACCTCCTTGATACGGGGGGAGGATTGAAGAACATCGAAAGCCTTATCGATGACGGCGAGCCGTTGATAGTTTACAACGGTGATATTCTGACTGATATCCCACTTGCGGATCTGGTGGATCATCATTTCCGGGCCGGGAAAGAGGCGACCCTCGCCCTCCGGAGTCATGGTCAGCCCCGGAATGTGAATCTTGACGCCGCAGGAGCTATCTGCGATTTCCGCCAGGTCCTGGGTAATCCCGGAGTGCAGGCCTGCCTTTTCACGGGGGTTTATGTCATCGAAAAATCACTCCTGAAAAGGCTGAAACCTGGGGCCAAGCAGGATATCATCCCCGTGTTCATAGACATGATCCGGGAGGAGCCGGGAGCGGTGGCGGGAGTCGTGATCGATGCCGGGCAGTGGAACGATATCGGGACTCTTGAGATCTACGAAGCCCTGAACAATGCGGAAGCACTCTCACGATGACACATATTGAAAATACATTTATCGCCTATGCCCGTCACATCCTCGGTATTGCTGAGGAGACAACGGGGCGAATTGCGCTCAAGGCGATAACGAAAGGCGGCTCGGACCGGTGCTTTTATCGCCTGTCGCTCCCGAATGGCAAAAGCTTCCTGTTTATGGCCTATGGTCGTCAGCAGGAGGAGAACGCTTATTGGGCGGGCATTGCCGCTTTCCTCGCCGAGCTGGGGGTTCCCGTCCCGGCGGTTTACGGACATGATCCGGAGCGGGGCTTTGTCCTCATGGAAGATCTCGGGGACCGGGATCTCTGGTCGTACCGGCACGAACCCTGGGAGATTCGCCGTGATCTGTACCGGAAGGTCCTGCAAAGAATCAGCCCCCTTCATACCTTCGCTGAATGTTCTCCGAGCAAAGGTATGGAGGGGCAGCCTGCAAATTTGTCACCCCGTTCCCCCAGGACAATGAAGGAATACGACCGGGAGCTTTACCGCTGGGAACACGACTACTTTCTGGAGCAGTTTGTCCGGGACGTCTGCCGGATAAGTCTCGCAGAGAGGGAAGGGGCAGCCCTGCGGGAGGAACTGGAAGCCCTGACTGGACGGTTGCTGGCGGCGGGGCCGGCCCTTGTACATCGGGATCTCCAATCACAGAATATCATGATCTGCGGGGGCGAGCCGGTCTTCATTGATTTTCAGGGCCTGCGCCGGGGGTCGTTTTTCTATGACCTGGGATCACTGCTGTGCGATGCCTATGTTCCGCTTACGGAGGAGGAACGGGATGATCTTCTCCGCTATGATTATGAACTACTGAAATTGGATCTGGACTGGACGCTATTCCGGGAAGGTTTTCAGGATGGTTCCGCCCAGCGGCTCATGCAGGCCTTAGGGGCCTTTGGGTTTTTAGGATTGAAAAAGGGGAAGGAAGCGTTTTTGGGCCATATTCCCCAAGGAATAGAGAATCTGTGCAGAATGGCGGCCGCTTCCGAGCGGTTGCCCCAGCTTTTGAAACTTGCCGTCCGGTGCCGGGAAATAACGGGGTCAGATTTACCAATAGACGTTTAATTTAAATGTCTATTGGTAAATCTGACCCCGGATAGAGAGATATGACGATGATTACCGTAGCTTTGTGCCGGGATGTCTATGGAGGGGCGGATCAGACTATCGAGCTGCTTGTCTCTTCCCCCCTCATTTCCAAGATACTGGTCGTTCATGATGGCAATCCCCTGCCTGCCTGGCCGAAGTGTCAGGGAGTCCGAGGTGATACGCTTGCATCGGGATGGATTCTGGAGGCCATCCTGAAAAAAGCCCACACCCGGTATCTTCTCATGATTACGGGGGAAACGGCTATTGATATTAGCCGGCGAGCCCTGGAAAGACTGGTTGATGTCATCGGGACGACGGGGGCGGGAATGCTTTACAGCGATTATGAGGAAACGACGTCCGACGGTGCCCGCAAGGAACGGCCCGTAAATGATTATCAGTTGGGGAGTATCCGGGATGACTTTCATTTCGGTCCGGTACAATTATTCTCTACCCTTGCTGTCCGGCAGGCTCTTGCCGACAGTGGGCCTCTGCCGGTAGTCAAATATGGCGCCTTGTATGACCTGCGCCTAAAGCTTTCCCTGACGGTGCCGATTGTCCATCTGCCGGAACGCCTTTACCAAAGCTCCGTAGTCCCGGAAAAGGGGGAGGGAGAAAAGCATTTTGCCTATGTGGATCCCCGGAATCTGGCGTATCAGCAGGAGATGGAAATGGTAGCCTCGGAACACCTGCGCCGCCTCGGGGCCTGGCTCCCGCCAGCATTAAGGAGATTGCCCGCCGAGCGGACGGTTTATCCCGTGGCGGCCAGTGTCGTAATCCCTGTCCGGAACCGTGAAAAAACAATTGCCGACGCCGTTCGCAGTGCCTTGATCCAGGAAGCGGATTTTGCCTTCAATGTCCTTGTGGTGGACAACCATTCCACCGACGGTACGACCTCCATCGTCTCGGAGTTGACAAAACGTTATCCCCAGGTGCGGCTGTTGGTTCCGGAGCGGCGTGATCTCGGTATCGGCGGCTGCTGGAACGAAGCGGTCTATTCCCCTTATTGCGGTAAATACGCCGTTCAGCTCGATTCCGACGATCTTTACGGAGGACCGGAGAGCCTACAACGGCTGGTAAATGTTCTGCGGGGGGGACGCTACGCTGCCGTCATCGGGTCCTACACCCTCGTGGACGGCAGGGGTAGTGAAATCCCACCTGGCCTTGTGGATCACCGGGAATGGACGGACGAAAACGGTCGGAACAACGCCCTGCGGGTGAACGGTTTCGGCGCCCCCCGGGCCTTCCGGACGGACATTCTCCGGCGTTCGGGCGGGTTTCCAAATGTGAGCTACGGAGAGGATTACGCCGTCTGCCTGAGGATATCACGGGATTATCGGATCGGCCGGATCTACGATAGCCTGTATCTGTGCCGGCGCTGGGAAGGTAACACCGACGCCGCTCTCTCCGTTGAAAGAACTAATGGGAACGACGCTTACAAAGACAGGCTCCGGACCCTGGAGATCATGGCCAGACAAAAAATGACGAGGAGTGACAATTGGGGAAAGCGGATTATATGTTAGCACCCGACAGGATATGGAGCGAATATGACGGTGTCCCGGGTGGGACATCCCTGACGGCCATGTGCGGGGAGCTTTTTTCTCAGCAGCTCTTTAACTGGCAGGAGTTCGCCGTTGCCCATATGGCTATGAAAGGGGCCTGGCTCCGGGAGATAGCCTCCGGGCCGCACACCCTGCTGGTTCAGTTCAATCAGGGCCGGACTGTCAGCGCCACCGCCGCCCTTGATGCGGAGACCATCCGGAACCGCCCCTGTTTTCTCTGCGTCTACCATCTGCCGGCGGCCCAGAAGGCGGTCCTTTACCGGAAGAACTTTCTGATTCTTGTCAATCCCTACCCGATCTTTTCGCCCCATTATACCGTCGTCCATGTTAACCATGAGCCCCAGGGGCTTGCGGGACATCTCGGCGCCCTCCTTACCCTGGCCCATGACCTGGGACCGGGTTTCACGGTCTTTTACAATGGTCCCCGCTGTGGGGCCTCCGCCCCGGATCATCATCACTTTCAGGTCTGCCCGGCGGGAATGATACCTGCCGAAAAGGCTTGGGAAGAAGGAGAAAGGGATGTCCTGCATACGGATCGGGAGGGCTTGTCCTTTGGCGTTCTGAGGTTGCCGGGGAGAAACGCCCTGTTCATGGAAGGAAGCGTCCCGGAAACTTTGGAGGCATTCCTGAAACGGCTGGTTGGGACGATGGTAGAGGTTCTGGGCGGCGCGGAAGAACCCATGCTCAATCTTCTCTGTACGCAAAAAGAGGGACGGTGGCGGCTCCTCGTTTTTCCCCGCCGGAAACATCGACCGGACGCCTATTACCGGGAGGGGGAAGGAAGCGTCCTCGTGACACCCGGGGCCGTGGAAATGGGCGGTTTGCTTATTACGGTCCGGGAAGAGGATTTCCTCAAGATGACCCCGGCCCTTGCCGAGGATATCTATCGGGAGGTGTCCCTGCCGCCGGAAGTAATTGAAGAAATCACTAATCATATAAGGTAGTTGAAATGACGTATGTCTACAGATGAAGAGATGTATTTTAGTTTTTGTATTATTTATTCTACTGACGGGAGGATCTGGAATGACGAATGAGCAACATGCTACAGCGCCCATTATGGACAGCCGGATGACTTTCCGGGAGGCCATATCCGGGACCAGGGCCCCAACCGAGGTCGTGGAGGATCTATGCCTGGTGGATGTCCGTTATTATTCTTTCGACGGGATGCTCCACCAGGGGCAGTTGGTTGTTCACAAGGATGTCCGGGTGGATATCGTGGAGATTTTCCGGCTCATCGAAAGGATGAGGTTTCCCGTTAACAAGGCCGTCCCCATCGTCGTCTATGGCTGGTCCGACAACGCCTCCATGGCGGATAACAACACCTCCGCTTTCAACTACCGGACCGTGGCGGGGACGAAACGACTCTCCCGTCACGCCTGTGGCCTGGCGGTGGACATCAACCCCTTCCGGAATCCCGTGGTCTATCACCACGGGCGGATATCACCACGGGGCGCTGTTTACCGGCCCGGTGATCCCGGTGTTCTGACTCCCGAGCACCCCGTGGTGGGGGAATTTCTCCAGCGGGGCTGGCAGTGGGGGGCCAATTTCAAGTCCATGCAGGACTATCATCATTTCGACAGGATCATGGACAGATAGGTCCGGGACTCAAATTCCCTGATGCCCAGTCTTCCGGCCAGGGCAAGGAGTTCTTGTTCAATGACTTCCTTGTCTTCCCCCATCTTTTCCAGTTCCACATAGTTTCCCAGTCCTACGACCTCATCGAGGCAGACGGTGGTGCCCTCCAGGTGGAAGACAACGCGCTTTTTTTCGACCACCCCCACATGCCGGAAGCCCAATTTTTCAAAGATGGCATTCATTACCGCATAATCACCGATATCCGTTTCCGCTTCCAGGCGGATCTTGGCCTGTCCGGGCAGCCGGGGCCCCTTGTAGGTCACTCGGCATTGGCCGTTTGTCATCCGCAGGCGCAGGGCTTCGTTGGTTTGCCCGAAATCACGGGACGGGTGCTGGTAGTAGTAATCTGTTTCCTGAAGGACCGGTCCCGCCACCGCCCCCACCTGTTTGAGGAGTTTCTTTATGGACCCGGGATCGGCGAGGATCGCCTTGATTTCAATTTCGAGCATAGCCCTTGTTTCTTCTCCCTTTTGCGATAAATCCGATGAGCTTATGATTTTTTGACGGAGGCAAAATTTTTTTGTCGTCGTAAAAAACAAATAAAATCAAATACTTTGGTGATGTCGGAGCTCCGACATCACCTCCGACAGACAAGCCATCCCCTATGCTGGGGAGGGGCGTCTCCTCGTTTTGATGTCCCGGTGGCGGCGGTATGAATAGGGCGAAAAATAACAAGTTTTGTCGATGATTGCCGTTTAATATCAACAAGTTAAGCAGCGCTGGTATGTCGAAGTCTGATTTTTAACCACCCTGGAGTTGATCATTGCCCTCTTTGTGCTTCTTATCGCCGCTTTCGACCAGTACTGTGAAGAAGTGATCAAAGAAATTTTGAATCGCACCTGTTGTTGGTGTCATCTACAAACAAACGCTGAACCCATGCTAACGGAATTGCAAATTAACAAAAGAAAGGTGCAAGGCGGAATCGTGCGCTTATAAGAAAATCATTAAATGACCAAATAACCTATTTGGCAGAACGCACCGGGAGCACACGTGCAAGCCAGTCGCCACCTTTCACTCTCCGTACACCACTGAGCTTCCCGCTGGAGTTGAATTGAGATTGCTCGCCCGTGTTGGTGGGCAGGCTTGGGTAAAAGCTCCATATGTAACTATCAGTTAATTTAATCAGTTCGGTCTTGCTGTCATACAACGCTACCAACTCATCCCGAGTAGGCATCCGCCAGTCCGTGTAGCCACCTCCACGGTAATTTCCCCAATATGAGTTTGCATCTGCCAAGTTAATATCGCTTCCGTTGTCTTTCGCCGCCCACATCAGGTTCGTCCGCGTGTCCAGAACTGTCCCATTGTCATAGGCAATAAATCGGTCATCTCTTTTAAGCTCGGTTGCGGTAGTGGCGGAAGGCCATTTTCCCATGGCGAGTTGCTTCTCTTTTTCTTCCCGTTCTTGCTGCATATCCTTTGCTCTGTATTTTGCTTTCTGCATCGCTTCTAATTCAATTGCTCGTCGCTCGTCATATGACAAATTTGTTGAAGGTGCAGATGGGCGCGTTTGTACTACAAGACGTTTCTTTTTTTCTGCTAATTCTCGTTTTTCTTTCGCCAAGGCTTCTTTCTGTTCGAGTAGTTCCTTTTCCTTCCGCGTCTGTTCCCTTTCTAATTCAATTTTCTTTTTTTCGGCATCTAATTCTGCCAAGGGAGTAGTAACATCTTCCTTCACCGTTACCTTTGCTCTATCAGCCTCTACGGGAATAAAGAAAAACTTTCCTTCCAGCGAAGATAATTCCCATGGAACCTGTCCGGTCTCCTTGCGCAGTTTCAGGCGCACATTCATGAAGACATCGCCAATAGGAACGCCAGGTTCCTGCATATGCTGAAGAAGCGCCTTTGTGTAAGGGCTGTTCCTCCCTTCACCATCCCTTGCTACTTGACCGGGGCTAGTGGAGTATGAAATGAATGTTCCCGTCGGGGCATTACTAACGATGGCCAAGCCACGAGAAGCGCTACGGAAACTTTTGCCAAAGGGATTATCACGACAGGCATCGAACAATACGATGTTCAGGCCATTATTGGCGTTTGCCATCTCGTCAAGAATTCGTCCCGCATCTACAGCTTTATACCGGATGTCTGATTCCTTGTTGATCTTTGCCCCTACTGGGATGAGGTAGTTGATGCCGTTCACCTGTACACCATGACCAGCATAATAGAAAAGGCCGACACCACCCTTTTTTAGCCGATTCCCAAAATCTTCAATGGCCTCTTCCATCGTCTCAAGATTAGCGTTCTTTTTTAGGTTTACCTTGAAACCGAGTTTCTGGAGAGCAGCAGCCATATCTGTGGCATCGTTGACGGGATTCTTTAGGGGATCAGAGCTATAAGAGCTGTTACCTATGACCAGAGCGATGCGCTGTTCAGTAGCTGCCAGCAATAAAGATGGGAAAATTAAGACAATAACAAACGGAACAAGTAATATTCTTTTAGAAATGGAGTACATGGAAATACCCCCTCTATTCTAATGAATTATTCGTTTTTATACTTCAAAAATCATCAAATGGCAATTCGATGTTAAGAATTACCATTTGAAAGAGTGGATGTCCATCAAAATAACCGGATGCTCAACAACAAGAAGAAATGGATCTTCCCGATTATCCCATAAATAACCCGCCATAAATCGCATACTACAATCCGCGATCATCAAATATTAGAAAAATCAAATATGTTGTTTTTATGAGATATATATGGATCGGGCCGCATATTATCTTGCAGGACACGAAAAAAGGGGAAAGGTTTATCATATTGATTTTTTTGATCTTTCTTGCTCCCGAAATACCACCTGTCTTTCAAATTTCTTTTTTATCTCATCCACAAATTGCGAACGGACAGTCAACAGTCCCTTTTCCCAGGCCGGCAGCGCGCCTCCTCCTCATTCGATATCGAAATCAAAGTAGGTTTCCGGGAAGGGTTCATCTTTGAGAGTGTAATGCCACCATTCCTTATCGTAATTGACAAAGCCGTGCTTTTCCATAAGGGTTTTCAGTAAGACCCGATGGAGGCGCGGAGTCGGTCCGATGGCCTTGTTCAGGGTATGGGACCTTTCATCGAAGCAGTCGAAGCCGGCGCCCATATCTATGCCGTTGTCGCGAAAACGATCCTTATAGGGACGATAGCAGGCCCGAAGGTTATGGTGGGGGATGTATATTTCCTGAGGTTTGGCAGGAAGGGCGACGATCGTCAGATCAACGGTGCCGCCCCGGCTGTGTCCCGATTTTTCGGCAATGTAGCCGTCCCGGAAGAGGTTTCTCTTGTCCACTTGGGGATAGAATTCGGCTTTCGTCCTGGTATCTTCAACATCGGCTGCCCACCGGACAAAATGATTCACTGCCTTCTGGGGACGGTAGCAGTCGTAAATTTTCAGGGTCAGTCCGAAAGCGACCAATTCTTTTTGTACGTCGGCCAGGGCCTGGGCGGTCTTGCGGGTGAGGTAGCATTTGGGGGCCTTGTACCCGTCTACCCTCGCTCCCACAAAATTATGGGGGGTATAGTATCGAACGTCCATGAGCACATCGGGGATGGCGGCGCGGATCTCCGTGAATTCGGCGGGAATAGCTTTATCGGCGGACATGGCGTTTCCCGTAGCGAAAAGGAAAAACAAACACCAGCAGATGAGGAAGGATTTCTTCAAGTCTTCATCTCCCTTTTGGACGTAAACCCCTTATGAACGCTACCTTGGCAAAATTACACAGTCGTAATTAATTAGCAAGGGTTTTCATATCCGAGGTAGTTGACAATTAATCCTGGCATCCTAATCTTAAGGAAAAGTATTTGTCAGGGAGAAAAGATGAAAAAAATCATCAGTTGTTTATTGCTCATCGTCATTGGTCTGGCGGCTGGCTGCCAGAGCGCCAATGGCGATAAACAGGAGGTTAAGAACGCCATGGAGACGACCAATCCTCAGGTTAAAACAGCTACTTCACCAGCAGTGGGAAGGCAAGCTTACCCCAAACCGGATGAGGTATTATTGAAGAAGAAATTGGCGCCCCTGCAATATGAGGTCACCCAAAAGGAAGGCACCGAGCCGCCCTACCGGAATGAGTATTGGGACAACAAACGGGAAGGCATCTATGTAGATATCGTCTCCGGCGAGCCCCTCTTCAGTTCCCTGGACAAGTATGAATCCGGGACGGGCTGGCCGAGCTTTACCAGACCCCTGGAGCCCGCCAATATTAAGGAAAAGGAAGACTGGGGACTGTTTACGAGCCGTACGGAAGTACGGAGCCGGCAGGGAGATTCGCATCTCGGTCATGTTTTCCCTGATGGACCGAAACCCACCGGTCTGCGTTATTGCCTGAATTCGGCGGCCCTGCGTTTCATCCCCAAGGAGGACTTGGATAAGGAAGGATACGGCCAGTACCGGAAGCTATTCTCCTGAAGAAATTGACCATCACGGCGATAAGGCAATGCCGATGCCATAGCGCCGTGATGGCATATCGGAAAGGCAAAATCGTCCCCGCGGATACGTTCCTGCATCTACAAAACGAGTCTTATTTCCATTACGTAAAAGATACGCAGATCATCCCGGGCGACAATTCAGGAAACCAAAGATGCCTCTGACGTAAAGAGGATATTAGCTATCAAAATGTAACATCTTTCAACCAGAACTCAAGGAATTTCCCTTTTCTATCTTCGCAGCGATGCCTTCAGGGAATTTTTACTTCCCATCTTTTCATTGCCTCATGAGACCATCTCGTCAATGACGGTCTTGACGGGCTTGATCTCTCTGATAAGGGCGGCCACTTGGCCGGCGCCAGCCGGGAAGAGATCGAAGTCGCCGCTCATCCAGCCTTTCGGGGCGTTCATCAGCGAGTATTCCTCCGACAAATCGACGGTGGGCTCGGCCGACAGGTCGATCATTTTCTTGTTGGGAATAACTCGCATTTTCATGTTTTTCAGTGGCAGCAGCGTCGTGCCGCCGTCACCGCACGAAAGAATGGCCTCTTTCCAAACCTGCGGGGCGGGTGCTTCTTCCGTGGCGATGAAGCGTGTTCCGATCTGTACACCTTGTGCCCCCAGGGCCAGCGCCGCCCGGTAACCGCGTCGGTCGGCAATCCCACCCGCCGCCACCAAGGGAATTTTCACGTGATCGGCCACAAGCGGTACCACGATCATCGTGGAGGACTCGGAGCCCAAGGAACGCAGGCCGCCGGACTCCGCTCCGGAAACCACGAGGCCGTCCACACCTTCAGCAGCGGCGCGAAGGGCGTGAGGAAGCGCCAGGATCACATGAAACCCCTTCATTCCCAAGTTGTGAATGAGAGGGTAGATCTTCGCCGGTGCCCCGGCTGAGGTAGTGACGGTCTTTACACCCGCTCCGGCCAGAATTTTCATGATCTCGGGGTTGGCGGGATTCATGATCATTATGTTGGCTCCGAAAGGATTATCAGTAAGCTCCCGCACTTTGTCCACGAGCTTCCTCGTTTCCTCGGGGCTGCTGAACCCCAGTGCGATCATTCCGAACGCGCCCGCCTCACAGACGGCAGCGGTCAGTCGGGGGCTGTTCATGGCCGCAATGGGACCCTGAATGATGGGATAACGGCATCCTAATATTTCCAGTAACGTTGACATGGCATTACCTCCTGAGATTTTTTATGTCCTTTCATGGGAAAATTAAAATGTTACCGCCGCTATGATAGCCTTGTAAAGATAATGGCATTTGCCAATCAATGCTGACGAGAAATCTTGACCTTGATGGCCGTGCTACGTCAGCCTTATGCGTATACCTTCTTCATGAGCCAGGCCATGTTTTTCCCGAGGTCCTTCATCGTCTGGACGCCCTCGTCGTCTTTGAGGACGTCGCCGATATCGCGGCCGAGGCCGATGCTCCAGTAACTCGTTCCGGGCATCATCATCTGCATGTAATGGAGAAAGAGGTTCATGCCGCTGAAGGCCTGAATGGCCCCGGCCCGACGGACGGCTACCACCGCGGCCCCGACTTTACCCTTGAGCATGTAGTCATTGGCCCGGGCGACGAATCCGCACCGCTCGATGAAGGCCCGCATGTTGGCGGTGGCGTCGGAAAAATAGGTTGGGGAGCCCAGCAGGATACCCTCAGCCGCGAGCATTTTATCAATAATTTCATTGAGCATGTCCGTCTCGACGGAACAGTGCTTGTCCTTTTTCTTGAAACATTTGTAACAGGCCTTACAGCCGGGCAGGGCGGTTCCCGCCATCTGGATAAGTTCCGTTTCTATTCCTTCCGCCTTCAATTCGTCGAGGACGAGATTGAGGAGAATGGCGGTATTGCCGTTTTTTCTGGCGCTGCTGTTAAGGGCGATAACTTTCATGATTTTCCTTGCCTCCGTTGTTATTGTGTTATTTCAAGCTTCCCTGCTCCTGCGCAGGAGCAGTCGGCAGCAGCCGATGATGTTCTCCCGGGGATACAGAAGCAGTTCGTCTTCGTAAAAATCTTCATATATCTCCTGAATAATGTGATCATCATCCCCCGTATGCGTCAGGATCCTTTTCTTCATTGCTTCCGCTTCCCGCCGGGCCAGGTCAAAGGCCCTGCCGACGTCTATGCCTTGAAAGATCGTCTGATGGGCCGGGGCGACGATGCCGGGCCGCAATGATTCCAGGCGATCAATGGTTTCCATGTAGTCGGTATAACCGGTGAAATAGATGGGGAAAAACCTGTGACGCATAAAATAGAAGCCCAGGCTGTCGGAGACCATCAAGGCCTGGAGTTGTGGAATATGGACGGCAAGATTTCCCGGGGCATGGCCTTTGGTGACGATAAATTCCAGGGTCAGGCCACCGAGATCGATTACGTCTCCGTCCCTTTCAATGAGCGTATCGTCGGCAAGGAGAGGTCCCGCGCTGAGGGGAGGGCGGCTGTTGTCGATTCCCTGATCCTTCAGATACGCGGTCATGTAACGATCGTCGTGAACCAGGGACGGACCGGTCCGAGGATGGCTGAGAAACTCCGGCGCCCCGGCGCCAGCAACGACGCATGCTTCCGGGAAGGCCTGCCTCAGGGCCGGCAGGCCGTTGATGTGATCCCCGTGGGGATGGCTGATGATGAGATAATCCGGCCGCACATTTAACCCGGCCAACTGCCTGACGACCGTATCCGCTGTTGCGGAGACGCCCATTTCGATGAGGGCCGAAGCATTCTTGCCGCGGACCAGGTACACATGAAAAAAAGGATAACCGAGCACTTGGAGCCGGTCATGAATAAAAACAGGATAATATTTTTGTTTGTTTATTTTCATGTCCCCCCTACTTGCCGCCTTTAAATGATTTATATGAGGCTTTTTGTCAAGAGGAAGCTGCTTTGCCCTTTGAATTCTTGACAAAAAACGTTATAGTGGCAGTGGAAGTAGGGCCGGAAATGGCCCCGCAGAGGGAAAACAAAAAATGGAGGTGAGATGATGGCTGAAAAGGCGGTTTTACTGGAAAGGATCGGCAATATTGCCAAAATTACGATGAACAATCCGGCGTCCTTGAATTCCATGACCCAGGCGCTTCTCGACGACACCTATGCGGCCTTGCGGGAAGTGGATGACGACCCTGAAATCAGGGCCGTTATTTTTACCGGTGCGGGGCGTGCCTTTTGCGCCGGCGGGGATCTTCCCTACATCCTGACTTTCGATAACATATCCAAGTCAAGAAAGTATATTCAGGACATTGCCCGCATCGTCAATATCATTGTCCACATGTCCAAACCCGTAATTGCCATGGTGAACGGCGTCGCCGCCGGCGCCGGTTTCAGTCTGGCCTTGTCATGCGATCTTATCTTTTGCGGCGGCGCCGCCCGATTTTCCCAGAGTTTTGTCCGGATAGGCCTGATTCCCGACGGCAGCGCCACCTATTTTCTGCCGCGGACCATCGGCCTGCACCGGGCCAAGGAACTCATGTTTACCGGCGATATCATCAACGCCGATAAGGCATTTCAAATCGGCCTCGTCAACCGGGTTGTCGAAGACGAGAAACTATGGGAAGAGACCCGGCGCTTCGCCGAACAGCTGGCTTGCTATGCTCCCCTTGCCATCGGCCTCATGAAGAAGGTCCTCAACCAGAGCGATAAACTGGACCTCCAAGCGGGTATCGAACTGGAGACGGGGATACAGTTGTTCTGTCTGGGAACGGAAGATCACCGGGAAGGGGTAAACGCCTTTGTGGAGAAACGCACTCCTCTCTTCAAGGGACAATAACCGCGCTGTTGACGCGAGATAACCCCCAATGTAATTGAGGAAAAATATCTTGACAAAGGGCATCAATAAAGACATATTGGCTCCACTTCTGAGTCGGTTTTGGTTTAATATTGTCATCCCAGAGCCAGAGGAAAGGCGTCTGGGGTTTTTTATTTTGACCTCAGATCTTGATGAAGCTCAGAGATCGGCTTTGAAAAAGATCGTATAAGGAGGACTATGGCGAAACGAAATCAGAACACGTTTTTCAAACGGCAAAAGGAGATCAAGCGCCGGCAGGAGGCCCAGGAAAAAATGGCCCGTCGGCAGGGCAAGAAGAAGCAGGAGGAGCAGGAAGGGGAAGATATGCAGCTTGTGGTGCCTGAGCCTGCGGATGCGGAACCGAAGGAACCGGCGGGACCGACGGAATAGTCAATGATGATGAGATTCGTAGCGCCAAATTACCATCTACAGGTCGTTGCAGAGGGATTTATCATTTAAAGGGGAACGGTATTTTACCTTATAAAAGGAGGATGTAATGAATATTTACGTAGGGAATTTGGCTTACACCATCAGCGAGGAAGATTTGCAGAAGGCTTTTGAGGGGTTCGGAAAAGTCGCCTCGGTCAATATCATCCGGGACCAGTTCAGTAACCAGTCCAAGGGATTTGGTTTTGTTGAAATGCCTGAACAGGCTGAGGGCTTGGCAGCCATCAGCGGTCTTAATGGCAAGGAAATGAACGGCCGGGCCCTGAACGTAAACGAGGCGCGTCCCCGGGCCGAGGGCGGGCGCGGCGGCGCAGGCGGCGGCGGTTTTAACAGGAAGCGCGGTCCTGGCGCAGGCGGCGGCGCAGGCGGCGGTGGCAGAAGACGATTCTAGATTGTAACGCAGTAGCTATATATTTTTTACGGAACCATCAATTTCGAAATCAGCAAGATTGTCCGGTCAACTGGCCGCAGGCGGCGAGGATATCGCTGCCGCGGCTAGCACGGATGATGGTCGTATAGTGGTGTTTCAGCAGTACCTGTTGGAAGGTTGCCACCGCCTCCGGGGTAGGAGTCTTGAATTCGGATCCGGGGAATTCGTTGAAAAGGATCAGATTCAGCTTACAATGGAGGTTCTTTAAGAGGAGGGCGACCTTTTCCGCATCTTGGGGACTGTCGTTGACGCCGGCTATATTGGCTTGTTTTTTCACGCCAGTTTCTTTTGCAGTCTTTCCCCTATAGTGTCGATAAAAGCTTTGGTGCCGACTTTTCTGTTTGTCGGACCCCTCTCCGCGACGGGAGACGAGAAGTGAGACGGTCATGTTTTTCTTTACCGATGATATCACCTTGCCAAAAATGCCGTTTCGGCATAAGAAGCCGTGCCCCATCCCGAATGGGGGGAGACGGTTGCCGCGATCGTTGTAACGGCCAAGGACAAGGCTTTGACGGCGGAGATGCTTTCTGCCTTCCTCGCCGATAAGCTGGCCAAGTACAAGATTCCGAAAACATATAAATTTGTGGAAGCCCTGCCCCACACGCCGTCGGGCAAAGTGATGAAATACAAACTGCGTGAAGCGTACCATCAGGCCTAAGGGGACGAAGCCTTGTCTTCAAAGGCTTCGCACGATGAATCAGCTCAATGAAAGGAGTTTAAAATGTTTGACTATATGCTCAGCAAGGAACAGTTAAAGATCAGAGACGAGGCCCGGGAGCTCGTGAAATGGGTGCCCCGGCAGATGATCCTCGATATGGACACGGACACCATCAAGTTTCCCCGGGAGTTTCTCGCCGAAGCGGGCCGGCGCAACCTCCTGGGCTGCCGCTACCCGAAAAAGTGGGGTGGCCGCGAGATGGACTGGGTGACGACGTGCATGCTCATGGAGGAAATCGGCACCCTGGGATACGAATTTGCTTGTGTCTACGGCGTCGGTGCCGAGCTGGTGTGCGACGCGATCATCCGGCACGGCACGGACGACCAGAAGGAAAAATACGTTAAGCCGCTCCTGCGGGGGGATCTCTTCGCCGCCGAGTGCCTGACGGAACCGCGCGGCGGCTCCGATTTCTTTGGCGCCACGACGAAGGCCGAGGACATGGGGGACCATTTTCTCGTGAACGGCCAGAAACGCTTTATAGTGGGCGGCGAGGGAGCCGATTATTTCCTGCTCTATGCGCGGACCAATTTCGATCCCGCCGCAAAATCCCAGGACACCCTGACCGCCCTGCTCGTGGACCGCGGCCCCGGCGTGGAGACCAAGTATCTCTACGGACTCATGGGTTGCCGTGGCGGCGGTACGGCCCGCCTGGTCTTCAAGGACGCGAAAGTGCCCAAGGAAAACGTCATCGGCAAAATCAATGGCGCCTATGCCGTCTTCAACACGATGATGATCCCGGAACGTCTTGGCACGGCGGCCATGACCATCGGGGCGGCTCGTCCGGCCCTGGACATCGCCACGAACTACACGTCGCGCCGGAAGGCTTTCGGACAGATCATCGCCCAGTTCGAGGGGGTGAGCTTCCAGATCGCCGAAGCGGTGATGCTGCTCGACGCCGCCCGCGCCATGGCCTATGTCACGGCCCGGGCCGTGGACGAAGGCGTCGAGATGAACCGGATCCGCCGGATGGTCTCCGAATCGAAAAAATTCATCACCGAGTCCTGCCAGAAGGTGGTTCACAACGCCATGCAGGTCATGGGCGGAATCGGTTATACCAATGTCTTCCCCATCGAACGGATCTTCCGCGATGTGCGGCTGGCCTCGATCTGGACCGGCACCAGCGAGGTCATGTCCATGATCACGGCCCACGAATGGTACCGCGAATTCTTCAAGACGAAATCGGAACGTCTGGCGCGGAACTATGAGCGCGACGCCCAGGAAGCGGACGCCGCAGACGAGATCATCTACGAATAAAACCGGCTTCCCCGGAGATGCGTCCCCCGCTGCGTCCCCGGAGGCCAGTTCCTTTCTCTCATCATATTGCCCCCAGGCCTCGGACCCTGCCGCGCGCCCCTTTGTCTCACCCTTACCGAGTCATCAATGGCTTTCTGTTCTCCAGCAAAAACCCCGTTACGGATGGCACGGGGTTTTTGCTGTGGTCGTGATGTTTTCTGCCGTTGTCGAGAGGTCGGCCGCCGCATAGGACAGTCGGTTTTGATTCGCCCCGATGTTCCTGCGGAGGGCGTTGAAATCGTTGATGGATTTATCAAGGACCTTCATGGCATCCTGTGCTTTGGTGGCGGTGGCTACCTGAATTTTGGCCACAAAATATGGGGTGCGGTATCGGTGATGATGGAAGCTGAGCATCGGGTTGGTCAATCTTCCGGTTGAGCAAAACGATTTTGGGCGAATAGAAGGCAACTTCTATTGGTTTTTAT